>Ga0180436_10002012_pt1 | contig 19529 bp, 15 predicted proteins | sample SS_ome_2_FD_132434 | JGI IMG/M metagenome (GOLD analysis project Ga0180436, IMG submission 132434) | Hypersaline lake sediment archaeal communities from the Salton Sea, California, USA - SS_3_S_2 metaG | ecosystem: Environmental > Aquatic > Non-marine Saline and Alkaline > Hypersaline >...
CCGAATTTCGAATCCCGCGCCTGGCACCTGCAGCGTGCACGCAACGACGCAGGGAACGACGCCGACCCGGAGCGGCTTGCCGCCTCGATCCGGGCATTGCAGAAAGCCCGCGAAAAACGCGTCCATCCCACCCTGGACGAAAAGCGGCTGACCGCCTGGAACGCCCTGCTGGCCGGCGGCTATGCCCGGGCCGGGCTGGCCCTGGGCGAAACGGGCTGGCTGGACCGGGCCGAGGACATCCTGGAGTTCATTCGCAAACAGCTGTGGACCGGTGACGGCCTGCTCGCCGTTTACAACCGCGGCCAGGCGCGATTTGAAGCGTACCTCGACGATTATGCCTGCTTGCTGGACGCGCTTCTGGCCACGCTGCGTGCCCGCTGGAACCCGCAATGGCCGCGTTTCGCAATCGCTGTCGCCGAGGCCATGCTGCAGCGATTCGAAGACCCGGAATCCGGCGGCTTCTTTTTCAGCGACGCGGCCGTGGACGTTCCGATCGCGCGCAGCATGGTCTTCCAGGACGACGCCACGCCTGCCGGCAACGCCGTCGCCGTGTCGGCATTGAACCGCCTGGGCCACCTGCTCGGGGAACCGCGTTACTGCGCCGCCGCCGAGCGCTGCATCCGCCGAGCGCTCCCAGTGGCAAGACAGGCGCCCGGTGGCCACGCGGCAATGGCGGTCGCGATGCATGAGCTGATTTCACCGGCCCCGCACGTGATCGTTTGCGGCCAGGACGATGCAGCATGCCGGGAACTGAAACAGTGGCTGGACGGTTTCGATCGGTTAGACTGCTACTGGCTCGAGTCGCCGGACGAAAGTCTTCCCGGCATGCTTCGGGACTACCGCAGCGACACGGCGGTTACCGCCTGGCTATGCCGCGGTACGGTCTGCCTGCCGCCGGTCCACACGCGCGAGGAGCTGGAAAGGTTGCTGGCCTGATGGAAATCGTCCTCCCCAATCCGCACGCACTCGGCGTGATGATACTGATCGTCGCGGCGCTGGTGCTGTTCACGCGGGAGAAGATTCCGCTCCAGACCACCAGCCTGCTGGTGCTGGTCTCGCTGGCAGCGGGTTTCACCCTGTTTCCCTACACGAGCGAAGGCCAGACGCTGCAGCCCAGCGAGTTCTTCCTGGGTTTCGGACACAAGGCGCTGGTAGCGGTCTGCGGCCTGATGATCGTCGGCGAGGGCCTGATTCGAACCGGTGCGCTGGAGCCGGTCGGGCGCTTGCTCGCCCGCCTGTGGCGCAAGGGGCCCGCCATTTCGCTGCTGGCCACCATCCTGGTCACCGGCGTGCTGAGCGCCTTCATCAACAACACACCGATCGTGGTGCTGATGCTGCCGATCCTGATGGGGGTCGCCGTGCGCACCGGCACATCGGCAACCGCAACACTGATCCCGATGGGCTTCGCCTCGATCCTCGGCGGCATGGCAACGACCATCGGCACCTCGACGAACCTGCTGGTGGTCAGCGTGGCCGCGGACCTCGGCATGGACCCGTTCAACATGTTCGATTTTCTCGGCCCGGCCGCGATCGCGGGCTTTTTCGCCACGCTCTACCTGTGGCTGATCGCTCCACGCATCACGCCGGACCGCAAACCGCCGATGAGCGAGGCCGTGTCCCGCATTTTCACCGCCCAGATCCGCCTGGACGAGGGCAGCCCGGTGACCGGTCGCCGTCTGGCCACGGCGATCCTGCGCACCGGGGACGGTCTCAAGGTCGAATCCGTCCAGAGGGGGCAGGGCGTGTTCATCAACCCCCTGCCCGACGTCAAACTGCGGCCGGGAGACCGCATCACCACCAGTGATACCCAGGCCAACCTGCGCGAGTACGCCCGCCTGCTCGGCGGTACGCTGTTTTCCGGCGACCAGGCCGTGGACGCCGACCACCCGCTCAGCGCCGAAGACCAGCAGATCGCCGAGGTCGTCATCACCCCGGCGTCGCGGCTCAACGGTGTCCGCATCGGCCAGGCGCGGCTGCGACGCCACTACGGGCTCACGCTGCTGGCTTTTCACCGCTCGGAAGACTCGCAGGAACGCAAGTCCCCCGGCCTTGACGAGGTACGGCTCCGCTCGGGCGATGTGCTGCTGGTACAGTCGACCATCCAGAACCTGCAGGAACTCAAGGCTACCGCTGATTTCCTGGTGCTGGACGGCAGCATTCAGCTGCCCAGCACGCGCAAGGCGCCGGTGGCGCTGGCAACGATGCTCGGCGTGGTCCTGCTGGCCGCCTTCAACATCATGCCCATCGAGGTCAGCGCCTTGCTGGGTTTCTGTGCGCTCATATTGACCCGGTGCCTCAACTGGAAGAATGCAATGAGCGCCCTGAGTACGCAGGTCATCCTGATCATCGTCGCTTCGCTGGCGATGGGCGCCGCGCTGCTGAAAACGGGCGGGGCTGACTACCTGGCGCGGTTGTTCATTTCTGCCACGTTCGGGGCGCCCCCGGGCGTCATTCTCGGCGCACTCATGCTGATGATGGCCATCCTGACCAACATCGTGTCGAACAACGCGGCCGCCGTGATCGGCACTCCTATCGCCATCGTCATCGCGCAACGGCTGGGCCTGCCGCTGGAACCGTTCGTGCTGGCCGTTCTTTTTGGAGCCAACCTGAGCTTCGCCACCCCGATGGCCTACCAGACGAACATCCTGCTGATGAATGCCGGCGGCTACAAATTCGGCGATTTCACGCGAGTCGGTCTGCCGCTCTCGATCGGTCTGTGGCTGATACTGACGTTCGTCCTGGTCTGGGCTTACGGCCTGTGAAGCCGGTTTTGCCTTACCTCTCCATGCGGCTCAAAAAGCAGTCAACTGGGCCCAAATGTAAAAATCTCATTAACAGCAGCAGACAGGAATCGTTCGAAAGGCGGGAAACAATTGACTGATCGGTTCCGCTGGTTATACCCTTCGGTGTCCGGAAGAATAATTTTAGTAGTTTTTTTTCAACCCCAACCTCTAAGTCAAAACCGAGACCCAGTATGTTAATCAAGCGAATTAATAAAATGCTCTTGCTCGGCGCGACGCTGTCCGCGGTTTTTTCCGCGTCAGTTTTCGCCCAAGCGACTGTGGAACAGGTCATGGCGGAAGGCGAAAAACGCGCCGACGCGGGTGCTGCTGAGCAGCGCCGTATCGAGCAGATCGCCGACCAGACCGCTAACCTGCTTAACGACTACAACACCGTGGCCAAGGTGGTCGACGGACTGGTGACCTACAACGCCCTGTTGCAGCGCCAGATCGACAACCAGGAACAGGAAATGGCCGCCCTTGAGGAGTCCATCAAGAATGTCGCGCTGATCGAGCGCCAGATCATTCCGATGATGACCCGCATGCTGGACTCTCTGGAGGTCTTCATCGATCTCGACACCCCGTTCCTGATCGAAGAACGGCACGAGCGCCTGGAGCGCCTGCGCGGCATGATGGAGCGCTCCGACGTCTCCGCCGCGGAGAAGTTCCGTCGCGTGGTCGAGGCTTTCCAGATCGAAAACGACTACGGCCGCACGATCGAGGCGTACAAGCACGCCGTCACGGTTGACGGCAAAGAAGTCGAAGCCGACTTCCTTCGTGTCGGTCGCATCTCCCTGGCTTACCAGACAGTCGGCGGCGGCACCACCGGCGCCTGGGACAAGGACGCAGGCCAGTTCGTCAAGCTGGATGACGCCGAGTTCAAGAACCAGGTGACACACGGCCTGAGGGTCGCTCGCAAACAGGTCGCACCCGACCTGCTTGTTGTTCCCGTGTTCGCACCGGAGGGGGAATAAACAATGATCATCAAGCTTCTTAAAACTGCGGCGATCACCGCACTCGTCTTCGGTATCGGAAACACCGCCTTTGCCGCGCAGCCCGTCAGCATGGACGAGCTTCTCGAAGCCGTCAAACAGGGTCGCGTCAAGGACGCTGACACGAACGCGCAGCGTATCAAGGAATTCCAGGCGGACCGCGCCCGGCAGCAGCAGTTGCTGCGTGACATGGAGGCCGAGCAGGCTCGTCAGGAGCGGCTTTCAGAGCAACTGGAAAACCAGTTCGAAGTCAACGACGCCGCGATCATGGATCTCGAGCGTGCACTGCAGGACCGCCTCGGCGATCTGAAAGAACTGTTCGGCGTGCTGCAGCAGGCCGCCGGTGACGCACGTGGTAACTTCGATACCTCCGTCACGCAGATCCAGTTCCCCGATCGTGGCGAATGGCTGACCGAGTTCGCACAGAAGATGGGCTCCACCACCCGCATGCCGACGATGGAAGAAATCGAACGCATCTGGTTCGAACTGCAGCGTGAAATGACCGAATCCGCACGCGTGGTGACGGTTGATGCCAACGTGGTCACCGCCGACGGTTCGGAAGAGATGCGCAAGGTTACGCGTGTCGGCCTGTTCAACGCCGTGTCGGATGGCAAGTACCTCGAGTACGTGCCCGAGACCGGCCGACTGGTCGAGCTGCAGCGCCAGCCGCAGAGCCGCTACACCAAGCGTGCCGCCGAGCTCGAGGAAACGACTTCCGGACTTGCCGGTTTCGCCGTCGACCCCACGCGCGGCCAGCTGCTCGCACTGCTCGTGCAGTCGCCGAGCCTGACAGAACGAATCGCGCAGGGTAAAGAAGTCGGTTACGTGATCATCACCCTTGGTGTGATCGCCATCCTGATCGCCCTCTGGCGTCTGCTTGCGCTGTCGGCCACGAGCGCCACGGTCAACCGCCAGGCCAAGAACCTCGAGAATCCGGGCAACAACCCGCTGGGCCGCGTGCTGAAGATCGCGCACGACAACCCGGAATCGGACATCGAGTCGCTGGAACTGAAACTGGGCGAGCAGATACTCAAGGAAACGCCGAAGTTCAACACGGCGCTGCCGTTCCTGAAGATCATTTCCGTCGTCGCCCCGCTGCTCGGTCTGCTGGGTACGGTGACCGGTATGATCATCACCTTCCAGGCCATCACGCTGTATGGTGCCGGTGATCCGAAACTGATGGCGGGCGGTATCTCGACCGCGCTGGTCACGACCGTGCTCGGTCTGTGCGTCGCCATCCCGACGGTGTTCCTGCACACGCTCGTGCAGAGCCGCGCCAAGCGACTGACGCAGATTCTCCAGGAAGAGGCAGCAGGCATGCTCTCCGAGCGCGCCGAACGTTTGGGCAGGTAATCCGTCATGGATACGCTCTTTTACTATCTGCCATTCCTGGCGACGATCCGTGACTTCTTTGAGCTCGGAGGGCCGGTCCTGAATGTGATCGCCGTAGTGGTCCTGTTCATGTGGATGCTCATCATCGAGCGCCTCATTTACTTCCGCTCCGGTCACAAAAAGCTTATCCGGCAGGCCCATGTCTACTGGGACGCAAGGACGGAATTCTCGTCCTGGAACGCCCATCAGATAAGGGACCGCATCATCTCCAAGGTCAGCGCCAATGCCGAAAGGAACATGTCGCTGATCAAGACCTGTGTCGCGCTGTGCCCGCTGCTGGGCCTGCTCGGCACGGTCACGGGGATGATCGAGGTTTTTGAAGTCATGGCCATCTCGGGATCAGGTAACCCCCGGTCGATGGCGTCAGGTGTTTCCAAGGCCACCGTGCCCACGATGGCGGGCATGGTCGCTGCGCTCTCCGGGGTCGCCATGTCGGCGTTCCTGGAGAACAAAGCGCGCCGGGAACGTGATTTCATCGCTGATGAATTGATTATCGAGCACGGCTGAGGGAACTTTTCACTCAGCCTGCTGATCAGGAGTAATACATATGCGGCAACATTTAGCCACGCAATACGAAGAAGAAGAATCGGAGATCAACATCACGCCGATGCTCGACGTGGTGTTCATCATGCTGATCTTCTTCATCGTGACCGCGACCTTCGTGAAGGAAGCCGGTATCGAAGTGAACCGGCCCGACGCGGCGACCGCGGTCAAACAGGAGAAAGCCAATATCCTTGTGGCCATCGGACCCAACAACGATATCTGGATCGACCGCCGGCAAATCGACATCCGGTCGGTGCGGCCGAACATCGAGCGCCTGCACGCTGAAAATCCGCAGGGTTCGGTCGTCATCCAGGCTGACAAGGAGTCCAAGACGGACACGCTCATCCAGGTGATGGATGCGGCACGGCAGGCGGGTGTTTTTAACGTGTCGATCGCCGCACAGGAACCCTAAAGAGGCAACCCTATGTCGGCTACGATCAATGAAGCACTCTCATTACCCAGGCTCGGGGAGACGGTCCGGCTCGCGATCGGCATCCTGATCGGTGTCTGCGTGACTGCCGGCCTGTTCTGGTTCATGCAGTACCTGATCGTGACGGCGGACCGAGAGCTCAATGAAGGCGACTCGGGCCACCTGATCGACTTCGTCAGGCTGAAACGCGATGAAAGCATCCAGCGCAGGCAGCTGAAACCCGAGAAGCCGCCACCGCCGGATTCACCGCCGCCGCAGCCGCCGACCCCGCAGCTTGAAAACCTAAATCCGAGCGCCGAGAAGGTTGCTATCCAGGCAGCGCCGGTGGAAACGGATATCGAGATGAGCGGAGGCTTCAGCCTCGGCGTGGGCGAAGGTGACTACCTGCCCATCGTGAAGGTCGCGCCGATCTATCCGCAGCGCGCACTTTCGCGAGGAATCGAGGGCTACTGCGTCGTGCAGTACACGGTGACCAAGAACGGTACGATCCGCGATCCTTTCGTGATCGAGGACCAGTGCACCAGTTCGCTGTTCCACCGGGCCTCAGTCCAGGCAGCGCTGAAGTTCAAGTACAAACCCCGTGTCGTCGATGGCCAGGCCATCGAGGTGCCGGGCGTACAGAACAAGTTCACCTACGAGATCCAGGAATAGGGAGACGATGAAATGAAACTGACTTTTAGCAAATTCGTCGTCGTCTTCCTGACCGGTTTCCTGATCGTCGGATCGATGGACGCTTTCGCTCAGGCCAGGCGCGACGACGAGGAAAAGAAGACCAAGGAAACCGTGGCCATGAGCCAGCAGGTCTACGAAAAGCTCACCGAGATCCAAGAGCTGATCGAGGCCCAGGACTACGCGACTGCCGAACGCCAGATCGTGGACCTTCGCGGCAAGAAGAGCCTCAGTGATTACGAGCTCGCGCAGATCTGGAACATCACCGCGTACTCCTACTACCTGCAGGAACGCTACAAGGACGCGATCGACGCCTACGACCAGGTCCTGGCCCAGGAGGGCCTGCCCGAAGCCCTGATGCAAAGCACGCTGAAAACCAAAGCTCAGCTGATGTTCACGCAGGAGGACTACGAGGGCGCCCTGGTGGTGATCCGCGAGCTGATCTCCATCATTCCGGAGCCGAGCGCGGACGTCCTGATGATCGAGGGCCAGGCCCTGTTCCAGCTTGCGCGCTACGAAGATGCGCTGGTGCCGATCAAGACCGCGATCGAGATGTACCGCGAGCAGGGGCAAAAGCCCAAGGAAAACTGGCTGCTGCTGCTGCGCGTGATCTACTTCGAGCAAAAGGACTATGAAAGCATGCTCGAAGTGGTCAAGGAGCTGCTTGCCTACTATCCGAAAGACACTTACGTCCTGGTGCTGGCGGGTATCTACAGCGAACTGGGCGACACCAAGAAACAACTGGTGCTGAGCGAGGCGCTGTACGACAACGGCATGCTGACCAACTCATCGCAGATGACCAACCTGGCCAACCTCTACCTGCTGCACGGCCTTCCCTACAAGGCAGCCGTGCTGCTGGAAAAAGAGATGGCGTCCGAAATAATCAAGGACAACGAGCGCAACCTGCGCCTGCTGTCCCAGGCCTGGTATACGGCCCGCGAGGACGAGAAAGCGATCCCGCCGCTCGAGCGCGCAGCCGAAATCACAAAGGACGGCGAGCTCTATGTCCGTCTCGCGCAGTCGCACATCAACCTGGAAAACTGGAAAGAAGCGGCAGCGGCTGCCCGTGAAGGGATCCGGCTGGGCGGTCTGAAACGCAGTGACCAGGCGCAGATCATGCTTGGCATGTCGCTGTTCAACCAGCGGCTGCTGGAGCAGGCGCGCAGGGCTTTCGTGGAGGCAACGAAAGACCGCCGCTCCGAGAGGGCCGCCTCGCAGTGGGTCAATTACGTCGACAGCGAGATCAAGCGCCGCGACCTGATGAAGCAGGAAATTCCGGACTTCCAGCCGCGTGAACGCGACGAACTGCTTGACGTGATCGAAGGCAAGAATTCCAACTGACATCTTGCCAGGTCAGAAAATTGGAAGCCGGCTGAATTCAGCCGGCTTTTTTTTCGCCGCAGCTGCGAAATACCTGTTTGGCCGGTGCAAAAAAACCCCGGCGCAGGGCCGGGGTTTTTCGCATCAATTTACTGAAAGACTCAGTTCAGGGCCACCACGTCGACGGTGATTTTCTCCATCACTTTCTCAGTCGTGTGGCTGGCGAACTTCGCCGAGATACCGGAGCGCGGGCTGATGCCGAGAATAACCATGTCGGCCTCGTATTTCTCAGCGGTGGCTGCAATCACGTCTTCCGGTTTGCCCATGTCGCGATGAATATTCTCCCGGGGAAGACCGCTCATGCGGGCGATCATCTGCCGGTCCGGGAAGTTTTCACTGTCGGTGTACGCATTGACCACGTGGTAATCGGCGCCGAAGAACTCGGCCAGGAACTTGCCGCGCTCCAGAATGCGCTCGTTCAGTTCCTGGTGCCCTTTATCGGGCGTCTGGGTGTTCACCGCGGCGAGAATCGTTTTGATCGGCGCTTTCGTTCCCTCGTCGACAATCACCACCTCGCAGCGCGCCTGGCGCACCAGTTCCCACTTCGAGTCGGTGATGCCGCGTTTGTGCTCGGCCGAGGACTCGCACAGCATGATCGTATCGCAGTTGAACCGCTCAGCCGCATCGGCGATGGACTTGCGCCAGTTAGCCGTCCAGAAATATTCCACCGAGTATTCCACGCCCAACTCGTCCAGCGGGCCCAGCAGTTCGTCGAACCAGGCCTTGCCGCGAATCACCTCGTCCGGCGTATTCGGGTCGGCCTTGTCTGCTCCCTCGAAACCGATCAGCAAGTGAAAGTCGCTGACCCATTCACCGCGCTGGCGAACGATGTCCAGCATGCGTTCCAGGGCCAGGTGGCGTTCATGGGATGGGTCGACGACGACCAGGAATTTTCTTTTTTCCACTTGAGATACCCTCCGGGCAATTTTGATTAATGATCTCTGTCCGCAACGCGGGAATTTTTCATTCTACCTGATAAAAAGCTGGAAACCTGCCCAGCTCCGTAAATTTGTATCATTTTTGGAAGCGATCCGCGATTTTCGGACCTCGTACAGTGCTTCCGACACCGACCCCCGGCGCTGAAGCTCGCTGTAGAAGTCCCCCATGATCCTGGCGTTCTCCGCGTCGCCTGCAGGCCACAGCGACGCGACCACCTGCGCCGCGCCCGCGTGATGCAGGTCTTCGATCAATCCCAGGCGGCTACCGAAGTCCACTTCGGGGCTACCCGTGAACGCGGTTCCGCTCAAAACCGCCAGACGGGCCGTCAGCGGCAGCTCGCCCAGGCGTTCACTCGACAGAAACTCGATAGTGGGCGTCTCGCGCTCGCCCGACAGTAACAGCCGGGACCGTTCCGGATGAACCAGGTCTACGCGGCCCGGCATGGCGAGATGGATCACTCCGGCTTCGGCATAACGCTCGTCCTCGAACTCGTCACCCCGCAGGGCCACACCCTGAACGATATGCAGCCCGGCGCCGACGAATCGATCGCGAACCGCCGCGATTTCGGCGGTGGTCGATACATCGTATGTGAACAATGCCTTGTTCGAGCGCGGGTTACCGGCCAGGAACAGGCTGGCGCCCGGCCCGGTATCCGGAGCAGGCGGCGGCGACTCCAGGGCGGCCAGGCTGCCCAGGTTGACCACGCGGTGGGTCTCGGCCAGGAAGCGGCCGTTTGTGTGCAGTGCGTCGAAGGGAAATCCAGTCAGTGGCCCGAACGGCATCAGGTACAGCCGGCGCCCGGGTTTTCCTTCCAGCGACGTGAACAGTAGCCGACCCAGCGTTTCGAGGTCATCGAGAGGAGCCGGCGCCGCGGGGTCCTGCATGGCCATTCTTACGTTTCGAATGTGATCACGAACGCGCTCAGCAACGGAAAGTCGCTGCAGGGTCACGCCATCGGCAGTCGCCTTAACAGCATCGAGACGTTGATGGGAAAAGACGTAAACGAGAATGTTTTCGTCCGGCCCAAGCTCCTTGAGAATGCGGCGCAGGCGATCCTCGTCGATGGCGTCGCTGGCCCAGTTCGAGCGGTCACGAAAGATCTTCAGTTCACGGTGCGCCTGCCTGGACAGCGCATCGTCCGGTGTCGGCTGCGCAGCGACCACGCGCGCAATTGCGCCGCGCACGCCATCCCCGTCGCTACGGTTGCGAATGCGTGCGTGCTCCACGTCCCGCACCCGGTTCAAGGCCAGCAGGTAAGCGGTGGCGGAGACACGGCGCGCAAGTGACAGGTAAAGTTCATAGAGCCTTGCACGGTGGCCCGCATACCAGGAGACAATCGCACCCGGCAGGAACTCACGGTAAAACTGCACGCCGTCCAGCAACCGTTCCGCCGCGGCCCGTGCAAGCGCGTCGCGGCCGGCCGATTCGAGTATCGCGACCCAGGTCAGGCCTGCGTCCACCGCAATTGCGGGCACGCCTCCGCGACGCAGCGCTTCGTGGCTCGATTCGACACGGTCCGGTTCGCAGGCCCCGCTTCCGCGGAGCCGCAGCTGAACGAGACACAGGTAAAGCGCCGCGCGGTGACCGCTGAGCAAGTCGCTTCCTGCCGCTTTGCGCTGCGCTTCCCGCAGTAGCCGTTCGGCGGCGGATGAAGCGGGCCCCTCTTTTTCTATGGCGTCCAGCGCGGATTCGAACAGGAAGGCTGCCCGGCTGGACTCGGCCGTCAGCCATTCTCCCTGCCGCGACCTGAAATCCGACATTTCGTCGAAACGGCTGTTTTCGCGCGCGATCGTGGCCAGCAGCCCCAGCGCCGCCGCGCGTGAATCGCTGCTCGAACGGGGCAGCCAGGAAATCGAGCGCAGCCCGATCGACCTGGCCTTTTCCGTCTCGCCCAGGGCGCGATAGGCGCGCGCCAGTTCCAGACCGGCGAGGCCCCGGTACACGTCGTCCGCGCCGGCGGCCTGCAGTTCCAGCGACCGTTCGAGATCAAGCGAAGCCTGTCGGTAACGGAAGGTACTGTTCAGCAGACGCCCCTTCTCGTACAGGTTGACCGCCAGTTCCTGGTCGGCCGCCCCGGCGCCGGAATCGATGTCGCTCGCAATCTCGTCCAAAAGTTCAATGGCGCCGCCGGTGCTGCCGCGCCGCTCGTATGCGGCAGCCGCTGTGGCCCGGATCTGGTTAAGCAGGTCGAGATCCGCCGCCGCGGAGGTTACCGCCAACGCTTCTTCGTAGCGCTCGACAGCCTCGTCCAGCCGGCCCTGCTGTTCGTAGGCCACGCCGTCCTGGAACAGGGCCCGGCCCTGCTCCGCCTCGAACCCCAGGCTGGCCGCCTGTTTTGTCACCGCCGACCAAAGCTCATTGGCACTGCGGTAGATCCTGATCGCGGCATCGCCCTGGACGGCGCCGGCGGCCGCCATGAACGCTTCCGCTTCAAGCACGGCGGCGGCGAACCCGACCGTTTCGAACCCGGCCCGGCGCGCTGCCGTGCGCACGGCGCGAGCCCGCTCCATGGCGAGCTGCTGATCTCCAAGGCCGTGCAAGGTCAAATGGGCGGAAAAATGCTCAGACCAGAGCGTCATTTCCTCCATGCCCAGGGAAGCGAAGGCCTGCGAAGCGTTGCGCAGCGAGTAAATACGGGCCGCCCAGGCGGCCGAGGTGTCCGTGCTCGCGCTCTTCATACCGTGGGCCAGGAAGCGGTAGGCGCGCGTCAGGGCCAGCGCATTGCGGTCCGAATCGGGCAGCTGCAGCAACTCCATGCTGATACGTGAACGTTCGATTCGGCGTGCCGGGTTCACCTCGATCATCAATTGCCGGGGCCTGGCGACCGCCTCCACCAACTGGTAGACCGGGCCGATGCGCCGGCCGGGGACGCTGGCCTCGGTGATCAGGGCGCCTTCCGGGCCTTCGATGCGTGACGCGAACTGCGCTTCGCGCACGTCCACCACGATCACCAGGGAAACGTTCGGGTACTGGTAGATCATGTATTCCGCGGGCCTGACAGCCGATGCCTCGTCCGCTGCCGCGGAAAGCGGGCAAACCCAGCTGACCAGGGCGGCCAGCAGCAGGCGGAGCAGACGGTTCGGTGACAGGCGCATCGCCCATAAATAGCGGCCATGCAGGCCCGGGTCAACTCCATAATGACCGCAGCCCGGGCCAACCTCCTCCCTGGCCGCCTTTTTCTCCATGATTGCCGCCCGCGAGGGTTTTTGTTAGCGTGCCGGAACGCATGCGACGACTGAACCGCGAAACCACCGTTTTCTCCACGTCGGCGATCGACCTCTTCGCCTCCGCGCTGGGTGCGTTCATCCTGCTGGTCATGATCCTGTTTCCTTACTACCGCAACGAGGGCAGCGACGATGCGTACTCGCGTACGCAGGAAATCCAGGATTTGCGGCGCCTGGCGTCCGGCGAGATCGCCGACCTGCTCGCCGAGCAACGCATCTCGACCAGCGAACTGCAGGACATGGATCGCGCGAACCGCGGCATCCAGGAGCAGATCTCCCGGATCCGCCGCCAGGTGGCCGACATCAAAACCCAGCTGGCCGAGGAACCGGTGCCCGAACCGGAGCCCGTCGAGGACATCACCGAGCCGCCGCAGGCGCTGGTCTCCGGAGTGGAGTTTTCGATCCTCGGCCTGGCCACCGAGGCCAAGTCCTTCGTCATCGTGATCGACATGTCCGGCAGCATGCTCTCCTACACCGACCTGATGGTGAACTCGGTGCTCGAGATGCTCGAACCGCTGGACGAAAGCAACCGCTTTGCCATCGTCGGCTACCATGGAACACCCTCGCCGGTGCTGTGGAGTTTCCCAGACCACAGCGGGCTGGTCGAAGGCACCCCGGCCAATATCGAAGCCGCGAAAAATTACGTGCTCTCGCTGGCGCGCCGGTTCTCGGGTTCAACGCCAACCCACTACGCGCTGCTGTCCGCGCTGCAGTACCCGGCCGACGCGGTCATCCTGCTCAGCGACGGTGAACCGGACAATTCACCCGGTTTCATCCTGCAGGACATCACCGGCCTGAACCGCTACCAGGACAAGGAAATCCATACCGTGGCGATCGGTGATTACACGCAGAACCGCGGGCTGGTCATGTTCCTGCAGACCCTGGCGCGGCAGAACGGCGGTGATTTCGTGGGGGTTTCCCGGTGAGAACCCGCAGCCGTATTTTCGAGGTGTACTCGCTATCGGCGATCGACCTGTTCGCGTCGGCCATGGGCGCGTTCATCATCATCAGCATCATCCTGATGCCCGACTACCAGAAAGAGGTCCGTTCGCAGGGCGACCTGGAATACCTCGAAGAACTCGCCGGGCAAACCGAGGCCCTGCTCGACCAGACCCGCGAGGGAAGCCGTGACGTGCTCGAGGCGCTGCTCGCGGCCCAGACCCGGCATGAGCGACTGCAGGCGGAGTTCGCGACGGTCTCCGCCGAACTGGAGACGCTCAACGCGCAACAGCAAGCCCGGCTGGACCAACCACCGCCCCCGCCCCCTTCCCCGGTGGTTACCGAGGAAGAAGAAGGCCGCAACCTGGTCACGTTCCGCTTCCTCGGCCTGAAAACGGACCGCAAGCGCATCCTGTTCCTGGTTGACATGAACCGTTTCCTGGCCACGCACGAAGCACTGGTCCAGCAGACCGTGCTGCGCGCCATGGACTCGCTGCAGGACGGCTACGAGTTCGCCATACTGGGCTTTCAGCAGCAGGACGCCGGGCCGGAATACTTTCGTTGGCCGGCGGACGGCAGCCTGGCGCCGATGAACGATCGCAACCGGGTCGACGCCAGGACATTCCTGCGCGACCTCTCGGGTCGTTTCGAGGGTTCCTCATCGGTGCTCCAGGCCTTCGACCGGGCGTTCGAGAGCGACGCCGGGGCGATTATCCTGGTCAGTGACGGGCTGCCCAACCCGGCCTTCAACAGCGGCATGGTGTCCGGGCAACTGGTGCGCGCCATAACCGTCGCCAACCGGAAGCAGCAGGAAATTCACGCGGTCACCGTCGGAGATTATTTCAAGTACAAGGGAACGGTGGAATTCATGGAGTCACTGGCTCGCGCGAACGGCGGCGGCTTCCTGGCCCTGTCGGGCTGAGCACGCTTACAGCAGTTCGACAGGCTCGGTGAACTCGAATTCGACCGTGCCGACGCGGATGCGGTCGCCTTTTCTCAGCTCTGTGCGCGCGGTGACGGCTTCGCCGTTCAACCGGACCGGGCTGCCGGCGCGGCCGGGGTGGACGTAGAACTTCGCGTTGCGGCTGTCGAGCGTTATCAGCGCTTCGCCCTCGTGACTGAGCGCCTGCCCGTGTTGCGAGTCGCCGGCGTTCCGGGTATCGGGTTCTTCCTGCGATGCGGACTCCGGGAACCCGTGGCTCCCGCCGAGGTCGATGGTATCGGGTTCATCCTGCGCCATGAATCGCCGTGCCAACGCGCTGGCGCCAGGTTCCGGCAAGGCCGACTCCCGGCCGCGCAGGGTTCCCGCGCGGGCAGGCGCGTCCTCAGGGGGTTTGTTTTTACGAAAAATCATCGGTGCGATAACGGCCAAAAGAACAATGTATCATAGCGGCGTGAAGGAAAAAGAGACCATCAACATCGGCCGCGCGGCGGCCTGCGAACTGCGCCTCGACCACGACTCCGTGTCGCGCCGCCATGCGCAGGCGCAGGCGACGGAAGAAGGCTATATCGCGATCGTGGACAATGGCTCCAGCAACGGTTCCTGGCTGAACCGCAACGGCCAGTGGATCCGCATCAAGCGGGCGGTCCTCGGCACGCAGGACCGCGTGCGCTTCGGTGAAAAGGAAGTTCCGCTGAACCGGCTGGTCGAATTGTTCGGCGCACACGGTCCCGTGCGCCTGCGCGAAGGGTATTCCGCACGCGGCAAACCCCTGGTGTTCGACACCTGGCCCGGCGAGAACGGCCGGCCCCGGGTCGTACTGGAAAATCCGCGGCGCAATCCCCTTACCGGTGATATCGAAGAAAACCGCCAGGACTGAACCATCATGAGAACCATTACCCTGATTGTCAGCCTGTTGACCGCCATCGTGGTCATTGCGCTGCTGACGAAAGTCCTGCCGCCTGCGGCCGCGGCCATCCTGCTCGACATCAACCGCTCCACGTTTCCGCTGACGGTCCAGAACATCCTCTGGCTGGCGTTTTTCGCGGGCCTGGGAGAACTTTCCATCCGCTGGCGCATGGGCCGGCTGGAGGCCGCCCAGATCGATCGCGGTTACCTGCCTGAAGACGAGGAGACCGTGCTGCGCCCGGGCGAGGACCTGACGCCGATCTACCAGCGCGTTCGCGCCAGCAAGCACCGTGAAACCTGCTTCCTGCCGCGACTGATCGAGCGCTGCGTGCTCGGCTTCAACATCAGCCACTCGGCGGACCAGACCAACTCGCTGCTGAACTCCAGCCTGGAACTCTACCTGCACGAGATCGACCTGCGCTACAACATCGCGCGTTACATCACCTGGCTGATTCCCTCGCTGGGTTTCATCGGCACGGTCATCGGCATCATGATGGCCCTGAACTACGCGGGCGATCGCGCCAACGTCGAGAGCGCGGACATGCTCTACCAGGTGACCGAGCGTCTCGGCGTCGCGTTTTCGACCACGCTGCTGGCCCTGGTCATGGCCGCCATCCTGGTCTTTATCCAGAACGTGGTCCAGGGTCGCGAGGAAACTGCGCTCAACAAGGCCGGTCAATACTGCCTGGACAACCTGATCAACCGCCTCTACTCACCCTGACAGCGATCCGCGATGCGTTTATCACGGTTTATCATCTCGTGCCTGCTGTTTTGCGCCCCGGCCGCGCAGAGCCAGACCGTGGACTCGACCCAGGATGCTTTCGCCGTCTCCCAGGGCGCCGCGGTTCCGCCCTACGTGGTGCCGGTGCTGCGGCTGGTATCGAAGACGCACGTGGAGCCCACTACCGGCCTGGTTCTGTCCGGTTCCGGCCTGGTCCTGGTCCCCGCCGGTTTCGCTTCGTCGGGTGACGAGGTCGTGGTGCTCGACGGCGGCACGGACATCGTCAGCAACGGCCGGCCCGCGCGCATCGAGCGGAATTTCCCGATGGACGGCCTGCAGGTTCTGTCGGTCTACGGCCTGAAACGCCCGGGGGCGCCGTTCGCTGAATCTGCGCCGGCTGACGGGGACCCGGTCTCGCTGGTCGCCTTTCCGCCGGCGGAGCAGATCGCCGAGGGCGCGCAGCCGCTCGACCAGGCCGCTACGCTGACCGTGTTCGGCAGCACTGCTGACCCGGCCGTCTCCAGCGAATCGCCTCTGCCCAACGTCACGGGACCGCTGCTGGACAGCTGCGGAAACGTCGTCGCGCTGAGTATCGCGAACGACGTCCAGACGATGGAAACCTCGCCGGGAACGCGCTACAAGTGGCGCAGCACCCTGCTCGGCATCATCGAGACACTGGGCCTGGAACCGGCGCCGACCGCCTGCGTCGCAAGAGAGCAGACCGAGCCTGAAGAAACCCCGGCCGAGCCTGAGCCTGAACCTGAACCTGGCCCCGTATCCGACCCGGTCGTCATCAAGCCGCTGGGGCCAGATCCGGAAGCGGACGAGACTGAGAAAGCCGCCGCCGAAAACACGACCGAAGAGGCTGTTGAAGAACAGCCGGACATTCTGCCGCCCCTGGAAACAGACGCAGCGACAGAGTCCGGGAGCGCGGACGCAGCGACTCCCCCAACCCCTGAGAAAACCGGCGGAACCGGCGGCTGGGCCTGGCTGCTTCTCGGCGCCCTGCTGGTCGCGGCCGGATTCGGTCTGCGCCGCTACCAGCGCATGCTCGCCGGGCAACGGCAGGCCGGAGATTCGCAAGCCGGTGAACCGCCGCCCGAGTCGACCGACCCCGCGGAAAGCCCATTCGATGCGCCCGCGGCGGATACCCGGATCGTGATTGAAGGCAGCACCGCGAGCGGACAGCCGGTCGCAGCAGAATGCCTGACCCCCGGCCAGGCGGTGAATATCGTGATCGGGCGCGGCACGGTCGATCTGCGGATCGACAGCGCTGCGGTCAGCCGTCGCCACGCCGCGCTGAACGGAACCATTGACGAACTCACGATCACCGACCTGGGCTCGAACAACGGCACGTCCATCAACGGCGTACCCTGTCTCGAAGGTGAAATCATGTACCTGGAGCCGGGCGATACGGTGACACTGGGCGACACGCGCTTTACCGTGGAAATCACGGCGGCGGGTGAGGACGAATGAGCCGGGTCGCGCCGCTTTCACCGGGCGCGCGCATCGCTTCGCTGCGCATCGACCGCCTGCTGGGCCAGGGCAGCTCCGGGATCACTTACCTGGTGACCGATACCGCGCTCGATACTTCTTTCGTGCTCAAGGAATATGCCCCGGCACAATGGGCGACCCGGCAGTCGAACAGCGCCCTGCAAGCGCCTGATGGCGGGGCTTTCGCGAAAGGCCTGCAGGCCTTTCTCGACGAAGGCCGCATGCTGGCCCGGCTCGATCACCCCAACGTGGCCCGCGTCGTCGACTGCTTCGAAGCCAACGGCACGGCCTACCTGAAAATGCCCTGGTACGAGGGTGAAGCCCTGCACACCTTGCTGCAGCGCGGCGGCCTGCTCGACCGGCAGGAAGTCCTCGACCTGGCCGCCCCCCTGCTCGACGCCCTGGCCTACCTGCATGCGCGCGGCATCGTGCATCGCGACATCAAGCCGGCCAATATTTTCATTACCCGCTCCGGCCGGCCCCTGCTGCTGGACTTCGGCGCGGCGATGCCGGCCGACAGCCTGCCCGGCAGCGAGGGTTACGCGGCGCCCGAGCAGTCGAAACGGGATGCGCGCATTGGCCCGACCGCCGACATCTACGGACTGGCCGCCACGCTGTACCGCTGCGCCAGCGGCCGTATTCCGCCCGCGGCGGACCGGCGTGAAGCCGCAATCGCCGCCGGCCGAAAAGACCCGCTCCCGTCGCTCGGCGGGTTGTTGCCGGCCGAATTCGGCGACCTCGCCGACACGATCCAGGCCGGGCTCGCCCTGGATCCGCGCCGGCGGCCGCCAAACGCGACCGCCTGGCGACGCGAGTTCCTCAAGCAGGCTGCACCAAGGGGCACGGTCGACGACGAGCACCGTGAGTACCTGCCGGCCGTGCTGCTGGCCGTCTTCGTCATCGTGATGATCGGCGCCCTCGGCTACCTGTTCTGGCCGGATGACACCGACGGGCCGACACCCGACGGCGAGACCGTTCAGCGCGACGACGAACCCCTTCGTTCACCGCAGGAGGAAGCGCAGTGGCGCGCTGCCCTTAACGCCGACTCGGCTTACGGCTACCAACGTTTCATGCAGGACTACCCGAACTCCATTCATAACGACCAGGCCATGCTGCACCTGGAGCGGCTCGATCACCAGGCCTGGGGCCGGACGCGAATGGAGGGCAGCCGCCCGGCGGTACAGGCCTATTTGGAACAATTCCCGAACGGCCTGCACCTCGCCGACGCCGATATCCTGCTGAATGAAATCCGGCTTGCCGAAGAAGCTGAGCAGCGCCGTGACGAGGCCGAGCGAAAGCTCGATGAGGAAGCCTGGGATCGCGCTCGAAGCGCGCGCACGATCGAGGCGGTGGATCGATACCTGGCCGACTGGCCCGGCGGGACGCACGCGGACGAGGCGCGCAGGCTTCGCGCCCAGCTGCAATCCAGCCTGGACGATCGCCGCGCGTTTGAAGCGGCTGCCAAGCTGAATACGCGAGACGCCTACCAGGCCTATATCGACGCCTTTCCGCAGGGCGACAGGCTGGCCGCGGCGCTGGAAGCCATCGACGACCTGACCCTGCGGCCGGGCAAGGTATTTCGCGACTGTGCCGGCTGCCCCGACATGATGGTGCTGCCGGCCGGCTCGTTCTGGCAGGGCTCAGACGAAAATTCACCGCTGGTGTTGAAAAAGGAAACGCCCCGCCGCATGGTCAGTTTCCAGCAGCCATTCGCCATCGGCGTCTTCGAAGTGACCTTTGAGCAATGGGAGCGCTGCGTCGCCGCGGGCGCCTGCAGCACGAATCCCGATGACAACGGCTGGGGCCGGGGCAGACGCCCGGTGATGGGGGTTTCCTGGAACGACGCGCTGGAATTCACGGAGTGGCTCAGCAACGAGACCGGCCAGCGCTACGGTCTGCCCAGTGAGAGCCAGTGGGAGTACGCGGCGCGCGCCGGTGAAGAGGGTGACTGGCAGGGCGGTTCGGCGTCCATGGTCTGTGCTTACGCCAACATCGCCGGAACGGAATCCGGCTTTCGCTGGAACCACGATGCCTGCGCCGACACGGCCGCGATCCAGACGCTTCCCGTCGGCTCGCTCGAGCCCAACGCGTTCGGCCTCTACGACACCATCGGCAACGTCGCGGAGTGGACCATGGACTGCATGAACCTCTCCTACCTCGACGCACCCGCCGACGGC
>Ga0180436_10002013_pt1 | contig 19525 bp, 19 predicted proteins | sample SS_ome_2_FD_132434 | JGI IMG/M metagenome (GOLD analysis project Ga0180436, IMG submission 132434) | Hypersaline lake sediment archaeal communities from the Salton Sea, California, USA - SS_3_S_2 metaG | ecosystem: Environmental > Aquatic > Non-marine Saline and Alkaline > Hypersaline >...
ACGGAAGTGCCCATCGAGGTGGTTCCGGAGCTCTTTGGAGAGATTGCTCATCTCGCCGAAACCCACGGCGTGGCGGTGGATCACCCACTGGGCCACCTGTTGCGCCCGGAAGCTGCGATCCACGTGCGGACCGAGGAGGGTGGAGAGCTCGGCCGGCGAGCGACCGACCAAATTGGGGCGCTTCTCGTCCTGCCGTCCGATCAATTCCAGCTCGTCGCTGTGGTTTCGACCCTCGACCATCGGCCCTCCCGAACCGACAGCCTACACCAGACGACTTCCGTTGCCCGGATTCGCCGCCTGGTGTAGCGTCGTCACCAGATGGAACGTTCCTCGAACCCGCAGCTGTTCGACCCCGGCCGGTGGAAGCGGGTTCGGCATCTCACCGGCGATGCGTCTCGCCGTCAGTACTCGCGCTGCACCGATGTTTCGGGCGCCACCGCCGTCCTCATGGCGTACCCTCCGTCCATCAGGGCCGAGCTGCAGCGCGATCTCCAGGTCCTCGACTGGTGCCGCAGGCGAAAGATCCGGGTTCCCGCCACCGAGGGATACGATCTCGACCGCGGTCTCGCCCTGGTGGAAGACCTCGGTGATTGCGACGCCGAAGCCGCGCTCGAGTCGGCTTCTGCGACCCTGCGCGGAGATCTCCTGCGGCGCATGCTGCAACCCCTCGAAGTCCTCGCCGGCATCGACCCCGAAACACTGCCGGCGTGGAACCCGCCCCTCGACCGGGCCCGGCTGCGTTGGGAGCTCGCCGGTTTCGAGCTGTGGTTCGTGCGGCATCTCCGATCGCGGCCGCCGGCCGCGCCGGTGGGCCGTTGGCTCGACGGGCTCGCCGACGAGGTCGCCCGACACCCGCGCCGCATCTGCCACCGCGACTACCACCTCAACAATCTTCTCGTCCCCGACGACGGGCCGGTGGCGGTGATCGACGTCCAGGACATCTTGGTGGGGCCGGACACCTACGACGCGGTGTCGTTGGCCTTCGAGAGGGCCGCCGCCTGCGTCCTTTCCGACCCGGAACGACGACGACTCCTGGCCGACTGGGCGCAGGCGACCACGGCGGCCCCGGGATGGGACCGGCGGGCCGAGTCGGTGCGATTGCAGCGGGGGCTCAAGGTTCTCGGGACCTTTGCCCGGTTCGTCCTTTCCGGGCGGCACGAGTACGCGCCCTGGCTGGAGGACCTCACCGCCCGACTCGCGCCGCCTCTCACGGCTGCCGGCGCACCACCTGAGATGGTGGCTTTTCTGCTAGACTAGGCCGGTGGGTCGTCTCGGCCCCGAACGGAGGTCGAACATGTTCGGTTCGCTCGGTTTGCCCGAGTTACTCATTATTCTTGCCATCGTGGTCTTGATCTTCGGCGTCAACAAGCTGCCGCGGCTCGGCAAGGGCCTCGGCGAGGGCATCCGCAACTTCAAGGACTCGGTGAAGAGCGGCGGTGCCGAGGACGACGACAACGGAGCCGCCAAACCGAATTCGGTCGAGCCCAAGTAGCGGTCCGCCGCTTTCACGGAACAGAATGGGTCGCGGCGAGGTTGATTCGGGGTGAAGTGTGCCCGGAGGCAAGATGACACGACCCGAGGATCGACCCGAACGCATCTCGTCCACGTTGGCCGCCGCGTTGGACGCCGAGCACGTGGAGGTCGTCGACGACAGTGCGCTCCATGTCGGTCACCTCGGCGCCCACGGCGGCGCCGGCCACTTTCGTCTGGTCGTCGTGTCCCGACGTTTCGAGGGTCTCAGCCGGGTGGCCGCCCAACGCCTGGTCTATCAGGCCCTCGGGGATCTCATGACCAGCGACATCCACGCCGTCGAGATGCGCACGATGACGCCCGACCAATGGGCGACCAACGGTCCGCAAAGTCGCCAAGAACGCTGACCACGAATGTCGGGGTCTGCGACCGGTAACACGGCCGTCGGCCCGGAGACCTTTCATCAGTGGTCGTTGCGTTCTTGTCGACTTCGCGGCAAGCCGTTACGCTGCGTCCTCCCCTTCCGCAGGACTCGTCAGGACCCGCCGGATCATCCAGAAGACCGTGGCCAGGCCCGCCACCAGCAGCACGGCGAAGAGGACGAAGTTCCCCCACTGGGGAGCGATCGTCGCCGAGAACTGGGACGTGAAGTCGTCGAGATAGAGCACCCGCACCTGGTGGCGCGTGACGCTCATGATCGCGACGGTCAACAGCAGGGTGGCCAGGGTTCCGGAGACCAGCCCCGGTTGCTCCACCGGGCTCGAGGTGCGGGCGAGCATGACCAGCAAGCCGATGCCCAGCAGGATTCCCAGGGTGAGCGGCCCGAGGGTCGCCAGTCCCCCGCGCATGACCCCGAGCAGCACCGGCTTGGGCAAGACGATGACCAGCAGGAAGCCATCGACGATCTGTAGGACGGTGGCCCAGAGAGCCCACCGCCAGGCGCTGGCGGCGATGGCGGTGTTGAGCTCCACGTCGGCCCCGGCGCGCGCCCTCCGCACCGCCCACCAGGCCGCGACCAGGGCTGCGAAGGTGACGGCGGCGAGCACGAAGTGCAGCAGCCGCGGCCAATAGGTTGGGTCGCCGAGGACGCTGACCGCACTCCCGTCGAAGGCCTGCCACTTGGCCGGCTGGACGTGGACCAGGTGGACCGCCACGTGGACCATGGCGATGGCGAAGAACATGACGGCCGACAGGCCCAGCCAACCGCCGCGGAACTTCTTGTGCAGGTAGGCGGCGTAGTAGCCGATCATCAGAAAGACCAGCATGGCGAACCAGATCCAGCCGAGCAGAATAGTGCCGGCGTAGAAGTACTGCTGGTACAGCACCTGGACGAAGAGCAACGGCGCCACGCCGGTGGTGATGGCCAGCGAGATGGCGTACGTGTTCACCCCCATCAGGCGCCTGGCGAAGACGGTGTTGGCGTCGTTCTCCCGCCCGCCGCCCTTGAGGTTGGCGACGAAGGCCATGAGCGTACCGCCGAGGGTGAGATTCATGAAGATCAGATGCAGGAAAAAGGTGAAGACGAGCAAGAAGTGGAAGAGCCACGGCGGTCCGGGAAGACCCGCGGCGTCCAGCGCAGGAACGAGATCGACGTTCATTGGGCACCTCCCCGGGCCGCGGCCGCCGCCCCGGCGCCGTCCAACGATGCGAGGTAGACGGCCAGTGCTTCCGCCTCCTCGTCCGTTCCCACGAACGGCGGCATGGTGGGATGGGTGAGCTCGCGCATGTCGAACGGCGTGGTCGGATCGAAGGCGGTGATCTCCTCACCCATCTCACGCAGCTCGAGGACCGTCATGGTGATCATTCCCAGATTGAGCTCGCGGATGAAGTCGGGGTCCTCGCGGATCTCGTCCACCGTGGGCAGCATTCCGACCATGTCCTCGTACTCCACGTCGCCGTGGCAGGGTGAGCACTGCGCCTCGTAGGCCACCGCCCCCGCCCCCGGGCCATCGCTGACCACGAGCTCCATGTCGGCCACCGTGGGCAGCACGGGACGGATTCCCTGGTACCCGTCGAGGGTGTGGCAGCTCGAGCACTGGGTGCGGAAGATCCGCTCGCCCAGGGCCTCGGGTGAAGGATCGCCCGCCGCGACCCACCCCGAGTGGGCCGCGATCCCGTCACGGTTGATGGTCTCGATCTGGCTCACCAGAAGACCGTTGGAAAAGATGTGACTGTGGACCAGGAAGGGCTTGCGAACGCCTTCGCGAAGCCGCTCGTAGCCGCCGAAAAATGCGAAGGCGGCGGCCATCAGGACCAGCGCCGTGACCCCACGGGCCAACCGGGGCGCCGCCAGGAGCGCAACCACGGCCACCACGAGCGCGACCGTCAGGGACCACAGTGCGAAGGACCTGGTGTCGGCGAGGGTCGCCAGGGTCGGCGCGTCGCCGAGGAAGAGCGCCGTCACCGTATCCGGCAGCATGGCCTCCCACCACCGGTACCCCGCATAACTGATGAGTGCTCCGCCGAGAAACCACCAACCCAGGTAGCGGACGAGGTCGGGACGGCGGTCGACGGGCGCGCGATAGGCCGACCACAACATGAAGGCCACCGCCATGAGGATGCAGATGCCGGTGCGCAGCACCAGCGAGGGCCAGTAGGTGGGATTGAAAAAGCCGTCCCAGAAGGCGCGGCTTTCCAACCAGCCTCCGGGGGTGAGCATGAAGGTGACGATGCCGTTGATGATCACCAGGGAGAGATAGGCCCCGATGAAGTAGAGCCACCCCACCAGGACGTGGGCTCCCTTGCTGATCTTGTCCCAGGTGGTGTAGTAGACCAGCGCGGCGACGATCTCGAGCACGAAGAAGACCCACTCGATGGCCCACCCCCAGACGTAGGTGTGGATCAGCGCGGAGATCGCTCCGGGTGAGATCAGGCCGGCGACGACCCAGATGCCGACACCCGATATGGCCCCGAAAACCGTCGAGACCAGGATGAGAACCAGCGACGCCCGACGCGCCAGCTCGCGCAGCTCGGGATCCGAACGTTTGACCGCCAACGTCTCGGTCACGACAATGACGAGACCTCCGCCGATGGCGAAATGGGACACGATCACGTGCGTGATCGCAACCCAGGCCATGAGAACGCCTCCACCCATGGCGACATTCCAAATCGGATAGTCCATGTCTCCTCCTCGTGGAGTATCGATCGACGCCACCCTACCACCCGCGATCATGAGCCGCAAGAGCTTGATTCTAAACACCGAATGATTGCTCAACTATTGATCGATTCGAGAAACGGTCGTTCCGGTTGACCCGGTTTGCTCGTCTCCCGCTCCAACCACTGGTTCTGCAGCGAGACCTCGAGTCCTCTTGACACCGCGTCGCATCCACACTACCGTGGGTTGAGACAATGAAAATGAGTCTGGATTAGATTTATGACTTCAAAACTCAGCCAACGCGCCCAAAAGCTCTTCATCCAATACCTCAGGGAGAACAACCTGAAGGTGACGCAGGAGCGGCTCGCCCTGCTTGATGAGATCTTCTCCACCAGCGAGCACCTCGACGCCGACGAGCTCCTTGCCCGAATGAAGGTCAAGCAGCGCAAGGTTTCGCGGGCCACCGTGTACCGCACCCTCGACCTACTGGTCCAGTGCGGGCTGGTCCGCAAGAGCCGGCTCGGCCGCGAGCACTACTACTACGAGAAGATGGAGCCCGGCGGCGGCCACCACCACATGGTCTGCACCGCCACCGGCAAGATCATCGAGTTCTGGGACTCCGATCTCGACGAGCGGTTGCGTCGGATCTGCCAGGATCACAAGTTCCGCCCCGCCTTCATCTCGATTCAGATCCAGGGACTCAGCGATGAGGGACAGAAGGTCGAGCAGGAGACTTCGTTCTTCTAGCCCCGAGAATCCGGCCAACAAAAAACCCGCTCGTGAGCGGGTTTTTTGTTGGCCGGATTCTCGGGGACGGAATCACAGTCGCCGGAACCGGAGCGTCGCGAACTTGCGCTTGCCGACCTGAACGAGAATCGGTTTCCCGGCACCCGTGTCGAGAACGGCGTTGATGTCGCGCACCGGCTCGCCATCGACCTTGACTCCGCCCTGCTTGATCAATCTCCGGGCGTCGGAGTTCGAGGAGGCCAGTCCGGCCTGGACCGCGGCCTTGGCCAGGAGCACGGTCGCACCTTCGGCCTCGATCTCGACCTCGGGAATCTCCTGCGGCTTCTTGCGCTCGGAGAAGACCCGCTCGAACTCTTCTTGCGCCGCCGCGGCCTCGGCCGGCGAGTGGAACTCCTCGACGATGGTTCGGGCGAGCTCCTTCTTGCAGTCCATGGGGTGCCGCTCACCGGCTTCAACCCGGGCCTTCTCCTCGTCGATCTCGTCCTGGGAACGATCGGTGAGCAGCAGCCAGTACTTCCACATCAAATCGTCGGAGATGGACATCAGTTTGCCGAACATCTCGAACGGGGGGTCCTCGACGGCGACGTAGTTGCCGAGGGACTTGGACATCTTCTCCACCCCGTCGAGACCCTCCAGGAGGGGAAGGGTCATCACCACCTGCGGCTCCAGATCGTGCTCGCGCATCAGGTGCCGGCCGACCAGGAGGTTGAAGAGCTGGTCGGTGCCGCCGAGCTCCACATCGACCTCCAGCGCCACCGAGTCGTAGGCCTGGGCCAGGGGGTAGAGGAACTCGTGCAGCGAGATCGGCTGTTGCGCCTCGTACCGCTTGCGGAAGTCGTCGCGCTCCAGCATCTGGGCCACGGTGACCCGGGCGGCGAGCCGGATCCAGTCCGCCGACGACAGTGCACCGAGCCAGCGCGAGTTGAAGTCCACGACAGTGGTCTCGGGATCGAGGAGCTTGAAGATCTGACGCTTGTAGGTCGCGGCGTTGGTCGTGATCTCGTCCTCGGAGAGCTGCGGCCGCGTCGCGTTCTTGCCGGTGGGATCGCCGATGAGCCCGGTGAAGTCGCCGATGAGGAAGACCACCGTGTGACCGAGCTGCTGGAAGTGGCGCATCTTACGGATCACCACCGTGTGGCCGAGGTGGAGGTCCGGCGCCGACGGGTCGAAGCCCACCTTGATCACCAGCGGGCGGTCGTCCGAGACCGAACGTTTGAGCTTGGCCTCGAGCTCATCTTCGGGAATCACGTCCACGCACCCCTTGGTCAGGTAGGCCAACTGTTCTGCGACACTGAGCTTCATGAACCCTCCACACCACCCGCCGACGGGCGCACAATACTAACCCACCACCCGAAGAACGCTCCAGCTCGGCTCAGCGCTGTTCGAGCCCGTCGATGGGCAGCACCCCGGCTGCCGTGGTCACCCGGTCGTCACCGTCCGCAAAGCCCTCGAGCAGTGCCGACACCAGCTCCTCCGGTACGGTGAGGATTTCGAGCTCGAGCTCGGCCGGTTGGCGCCACCTGGACGCGCCGGCCACCACCGCCGCAACCCTTCGGGCGTGGCCGGCGACACCGCTCATCTCGGCGCTCGCCGCCGCCGCCACCCGCCGCCGAACCGGTGCGAGCTCGGCCTCGGAAACATCGCCGACCAGCTCCCGCCAGCCGCTGGCGACGCGCTCCTCGATCTCGTCCACCGTTCCCTCCGCGGTGACCAGCAGCAGCAGCATGGACCTGCCCGGAACGTAGGAGGCGAGAACCTCGACGTCGGCGTCGGGCCAGATCCCGCGGGCCCGCGTCACGAGCAGCTCCCGCGTCACCAGGAGCCCGGCCTCATTACCGCCGAACGCCATCTCTAACACCGTCACGACGGTGGAGAGCTCACCGGGAGCGGCGGCCCGGGTACGCAGTGCGGTGGGAACACTCTGGACATCGGCGCCGGCGGGGGGCGACTGGTCCCAGAACTTGCCGATGGCCTCCAGCGCGGCTTCGGCGTCGGGCGCCACCACCCCGAGGGCGAGATTTCCCGGCCGCAGCAGGGTGGCCGCCGACGGCTCGTCGCTTTCAGTGATCCCCAGGTTGTCCGCCATCAGATCCAGCGCCGCTCGCCGCGAATCGCCCCCACCCGGCGCGACCGGCGAAGTGTCGGCGGTGACCGTGGCCACCGCGCTGGTCAGCTGCTCCATGAGCTCACCGAAGCCGTCGGCCGGCCCAGCAATCTCGATGAGCGGCGGGGGGGTCCGGACCCGCACCGACCCGGGGCGATCGTCGGCTTCGCGGAGCGCGCGGGCGAGCCGCGCGAGTACCGTGGCCGTCACCTCGCCGTCGAGGTCCGGCACCATCACCGGTCGCAGGCAGACCACGGCCAGCGGTGCACCGCTGCGCTCGAGCACCCCGGCGGTGAGATCGTTGTCCAGCCGCAGCACCTCGGGGCCGACGGCGAATCTCGGGTTGAAGACCCGCGGCGGCAGGATCAGCTGTGCCCGTCCCGGATGGGTCGGCAGCCACGACGCAGCGGTGGCTCGCACACTCTCGACGGTGACCCCGTGGACGCCGAACACGAGCTCCCGCACCGCATCTTCGCCTCCGGCGACCCAGGCATCGTAGACCCGACGCGCCGCTTCGGGGTGCTCTTCCAGGGCCGAGAGACGCCGTACCTCGAGCCGTCGGCGGGCCCGCGCCACATCGTCCGCGTCGAGGCTCGGATCCGACGCCAGCCGTGCCAGACTCAGCCGGAGATCCGACACCGCGATCTCCGCGAGGTCCGCGTCCACCCTGCCTTCGAGTACTCCGACCTGTCCCTGCACGCGGCTGCGCAGGTGGGGAACCCGTTCCGACACGAGCTCCGGCAGCAGCTCCCAGAGGACCTCCGCCGAGCTCCGCCGGCGATCTCCCGGCGGCGGCATGGCCACCTCGAGACGAAGTCGGGCGTCGCTGCCCGGCGGTCCGAGACGCCGATCGAGACCGCCTTCGGTCAGAGCGGGCTCCACCGCCGCCACCGAGCCGAAGGTCTCCCGGCCGGCGAGCACCCGCTCGAGGAGGTTCGCGATCTCTTCCGCCGTCGCGCCGCCGACGGCCACCACCACCGGCGGCGCCGGGGCGGGCGGGTCCTCTTCCGGGGCGCCGAAAGCGGACTCGAGGTCCGCAGTGAGTGTGAGTCGTCCACCGATGAGCACCCGAGGCGACGGGTCGTCCCCTCCCGGTGGGCGCGGCCAGACCACCGAGGTGGCATCGGCCAGCGGCTGAGTGACCACGACCAGATGCGTCCCGCCGGGCAGCTCCTCGACGAGCAGTGCCTGGCCGTGGGTCCAACCGGCCGAAAAAACGACAAGGGCGACAGTGATTGCACACCGTGAAAGACCTTTGGGCAGAGTCACTTCGATCTTCATAATCGTCGGCATGGTAGCATGCCGCGGATGCACCACACACCGAACGCCATGGCGCCGAAGTCCTTGCTGACGAGTTGGTTGGCCGCGCTCTTCGCGATCCCGGCATCGCTGATCGCCGCCGTCGCCGGCCAGGGTCTCGGCACCCTCGCCGCCTCCGGAGGGTGGATCGGCGCCTGTCTCGCCTGGGACCGCGGCGTCTGGGCGCTGGTCAACCAACCGGTGCTCAACTTCGCCGCATCCTGGGCCGCTACCGGCTACTGGCTGGGAACCTGGTTCCTGCCGCTGGCGTTGGCGGTGGTGATGATGCCCCTTTCACTGCGCCTGACGACCCTCGGCGGGCAGCTTCTCGCGATCCAGACCGCCAGGATGGCCCTGGTGGTCGGCGCTTCGTGGCAGGTCTTTCTCGACCCCGTCGACGGTCACCTCGGCCGGTGGCTGTTCTTCCACGACCTGCCTCTCGAGCTGCGGTGGGCGGCTCCGGTCCTCGCGGTCGCGGCCTCGCTGCCGATCGCTCTCCGGTTGCTCGCCATCGCCCGGATCGCCCGCTTCAACCTCAGCCGCGCTCGTCGCGTGGGGGTCGTTCTCCTCCACCTGGTTCCCTTTCCCGTGGCGTGGATGGCGACGACGGTGATGCTCAGCGGCCGCGCCCCCGTCGAGGCCGTCATCGTCGCCGGTCTGCCCATCCTCACCGTCCTGGTGGTGGCCTGGGTGGGATTCCCCGCACCGCCCACCCACACCATCTCGCCGGTTTCTCCCCGCTTCGGGCTGTGCCTCGTCCTGGCGGCAACGGTGGGTTGGGGAGCAATGGCCACCGCCGGCCGGCCCCTCGCCGACGGACAAACCGCCGCAGTGCAGTGGGCGCACGAGTCCGCCACCAACAACATCCGCGACTGGATGGCGCCGTGGCGGGCGCCGTGGTTGGATCCGTGAGTCGTGAGTCGTCAGAACACTCTCACGACGAGGGCCGTGGGTGAGGTCCCGCCACCGGGATGAAACACGAGACGATCGCGGTTATCCTTTGACAGCGTGTCGGCTCACCCGATCGCAAATCGAATACGAATGGAGCGCACGATGAATCCCAAGGTCGAGAAAGCCCTCAACGAACAGATCCACGCCGAGTTTTTCTCCTTCTACCTCTACCTCTCGGTCGCCGCCTACTTCACCTCCAACCACCTCGACGGCTTCGCTCACTGGATGCGGATCCAGTCCCAGGAAGAGTTCAACCATGCAATGAAGCTCTTCGACTTCCTCAATGAGCGCGGCGGGACCGTGGAGCTGCTGCCCCTCGACGCCCCGACCCGCGAGTGGGCCTCGCCGTCGGCCGCGGTGGAGGCGGTGCTCGAGCACGAGAAGTTCATTTCCGGCCGGATCAACGACCTGGTGGACCTCGCCACCGTCGAGAACGATCACGCCACCACCGTCGTGCTCCACTGGTACGTCAGCGAGCAGGTCGAGGAAGAGGCCACCGCCGACACCCTGTTCCACCAGGTCAAGATGGTGGAGTCGAGCCCCCACGGACTGCTGATGATCGACCGGGAGCTCGGTGGCCGACCCGAACCGGCCGCCGCAACCGCCGCCGAGTAGCGCGCCGGTCAACCCCCCAGCGCGACGAGCCCGCACGATTCAAGAGGGTTCGTAGCGAACGGCGAGAGGGCCAATCGTGGCGGCGTTCTCGCAAGAAACGAGAGTGAAGGCGTACGTGCAGTACGTCGAGCGACCGTTTCGAGAAAGCGCCGCCACGCGCAGCGAATCGCGTCGTGCAGCAGATCACTCATGAATCATGCGAGCGAGGTGGTCGATGACGGCGGCCGCCACATCGACCCCGGTCGCCCGCTCCAGGGCCACGAAACCTGGCGTCGGGTTGAGTTCTCCGACAACCACCCCGTGCCTCCCCGGCAGGAGATCGACGCCGCACACCCCGAGGCCGGCCGCCCGCGCCGCCGCCTCGGCCAGCTCGGCCAGCGCGGCGTCGGGCACCAGCGCCTCGGCCCGCCCCCCGCGCGCCGCATTGGAGCGCCACTCGTCGCCCGTGGCCGTGAAGCGTGCGGCGGCGACGGTCGTACCGTCGACGACGAAGCAGCGAAAGCTGACGCCGCCGCTGTCGACGTACTCCTGCACCACCACCTCGTCCCCCAACCGCCAGAGGCTGTCGAGAACCGCCTCCAAGTGATCCTGTCCGGCGCAGCGGATGACGCCCACACCCATGCGCGAGCGGCGCTGTTTGACCACCACCGGGAAACGAAGGCGCGACGCCGCGACCCCGGCGAGGGCTTCCGGGTCGGCCCCGGCCAGCGTGGTGGGGACCGGGATGTCCGCCGCTGCGAGGACCTGGGCCGTCCGCCAGTGATCCCGTCCGGTGCGCACCGCAGCGGCCGGGTTCGGCGTCGCCGCACCGGCGGCCGTGGCCGCCTCGAGCAGGGCGAGCAGACTGGCGGGCCGCCAGTTCCCGACCCTCGCCAACACCACCGCCGGCGGCGGGCTGAACGGCTCCCGATCGCCGACGTGCAGCGCCCCCGAGGCGTTGGCGACGAGCGTCGTGGCGTCGACGACGGCCAGCTGGACTCCGGCGGCCTCCGCGGCCTGCTCGAGGCGCCGGTTGCTCGCGGTCTCGGGGCGGGCGCTGAGAATCAGAACGCTCACGCCTCATGGTAACCGGACCGCACGCCCGGCGTCGGATATACTCCGAGAATGATTCGCGGCAACCTGGACCGCCTCCATCTGGGCGATCTCCTGCACTGGCTCGAGCTCGGCGGACAGACCGGCCGATTGACCCTCACCGACGAGGTGGGGGAGCGGCGGATGGACTTCCTCCACGGCAGAATCGTCTATGTCTCGTCCACCGTGCCCGAAGAGCGTCTCGCCACCTGGCTCGCCCGGGACGGACTGCTGGCCGCACCCGCCGTCCGCCGACTCCTCGCCGCTTCCATGCTGCGCCACGAGCTGTTCACCGACATGCTGCTCGCCGAAGACGCGATCACCAAGACCGCGCTCGGCGCCTCGCTCACGGTCCTCGCCGAGCTCATGATGGGCCGCATTCTGGATGCCCCCGAGCTCCGATTCGAGCTCGATCCGAGCCACCCCATCCGTGACCCCTCCGGCCTCTATCTCAGCCTGACGCCGAGCCGCCTTCTGCTGGACTCGGCGCGACGGGTCGACGAGAGCAAACGGCCGCGCACCACGTCGCCGTCACCGATCCTGCCGTTGGACGAGGAAGCCGTCGATGCGCTCTTCTGGCAGCTCATCCGGCGGGGAATCCCCGGTGACGACCCGGTGGACGGTGAACGGATCAGCGCCCTGCACGACATCATTCGCAACGTCATGGCGAGCCTCGCCCAATGGCTGGCGTCGAGCACCGGCCTGGTGCCCCAGCCCGCCGATCACGGCGAGGTCATGTCGGCCTCCCTGCAGACCACCGGCGCGGTCCGCCTTTTCGGCCTCCCACACGCCACCTGGAACCTCATGGTGCTCGCCTGCTCCATCCGTTCCGATGTGCTGCCGCCCCCCGCCGGCCTCGGTGATATCGACGACTTCGCCGCCTCCCTCGACCTCTGGAACGACATCACCGGCGCCGCGCGCTGGCAGCGGGAGCGGGCCGGAACCCTCGATCGCCTCACCCGACGGGCGACCATCGTCTGGTCTCGCGGCGCGGCGGCCGCGGCGCGGGTGCTCGATGTGAACCCGACGGCCGCGGAGCTCGCCGCCCACCTCATCACGGTGCCGACCGATCTCGTGCTCTGGGTCCTGTCGGCCCTGCCCGTCCCGCACCGGGGCATCCGCCGGACCCTGCTGGCGGAGCTGCCGCGGCGCCTCGGCGCCGGCCTCGCTCATCTGGCGGACTTCCCCCGGGATCACTGCATCCTCTTCGAAGGTCACGAGGCGTCCCGGCTCGGCGCCTGCCTCCACGTGAGCCGAAACCTCGTCCCGTCGGCGGCCGCTTGGCCGCAGACGATACCGAACGACGACGCCCTGCTGTCGGTCGCCTCGGTGGACGAGCTCCAGCGGGCGGCGGAGGCCGCCGCCGCCGCAGTGGAAGGTCTGGCCCCCCCGACTCAGTCTTCGGGCTGAGGAATCTCCATCACCACCCGCGTGCCGCCACTCTCGCCGTCGGTGACGGCGATCCGTCCGCCGTGGCGGCGGACGACCTGGCGAGCCATCGCCAACCCGAGGCCGAGGCCGCGCTCGACGCCCTGCCGGGGAGAGCCCCCCTGCCAGAAGAGCTCGAACACCCGCCCCCGGTCGGCTGCGGGGATCCCGGCCCCGGTGTCGGAGACCGTCATCATCAACCACGCGCTCTCGCCCCGAAGCACCCGGTGGACCTCGATCCGAACATCTCCCCCGGGGGTGGTGTGCTCGATGGCGTTCTTCACCACCGCCCGAAGTGCGGTGGTGAGTCCGTCGGGGAAACAGGAGATGGTCTTCAGGTTACCGGGGCTCAGGATCTTCAGCTCGACCTCGAGCCGGCGAGCGAGGTCGCCGAGCGGCGCCACCGCCTGACCCAGGAGGGCGGGGAGGGGGGTCGACCGGCGTTGCAGGTCCCCCTCCTCGGCGACGACGACTGCCGCCTGCGACACGCTCTCCACGGTCTCGGCCAGTCTTCCCACCTCGGATCGGATGATGTCGATGAACCGTGCCGTCTTGTCCGCCGGAGCGTCCCGAAGCCGGTCGAGGGCGCCCGCCGCGGTGGTCAGCGTCCGCATCGGCTGCTGGAGACGATCGGCAACCCGGGCGAGGAGCTCGCCCTTCTGCCGGTCCCGCTCCTCGAGCTGCCGGTTGAGGCGCTGGAGCTCGTCGTTGCGCTGCTCGATCGAGCTCTCGAGCCCGGCGTTGCGCTCTTCGAGGCGGCGGAATGCCAGGGCGTTGGTATAGCCCATGGCGGCCGTGGCGCCGAGGATGGTCGCCAGCTCGAGATCGTCATCTCCCAGCGGTCGCCGCGCACTGTCCGCGTACACGGTGAGGAGCCCGATCGGTCGATTCCGGGTGGACAGCGGAACCGCGATTGCCGATCCGAAGCCCGCCCGCTCCACCGCCACCTGCAGCGGGCCCATGGTCACACCCTCGAGGTCCCGGATCACGACGACCGGTTGACCCGCCGCCGCCGTGGCGTCGGCCAGGCTGGCGCCGTCCTGCTCGGCCGCGAGCAGCGGGTCCTTCTCCAGACCGTGCACCACCGCCTCACGCAACCCGTCGTCGCCGCGCGCCACGAGAACCGCCGCCGCGGTCGCTCCCAGCTGCGCGACGGCGGTCCGGATGAGCAGGCGGATCACCTCCGCCGGGTCCCGCTCGCTGGCCACGGTCCGGCCGAAGTCGATGATCGCGCGGGTGCCGCTGATCCTGCGCTCGAGTTGGGCGTTGACGCTCTCGAGGCGGGCGCTGACGTCGGTCATGGCGAGGTTCGCCCGCACCGCCTCCGAGACCAGTGCCTCCTGGGGCAGGGGGCCGGTCTCGTCGTTGGGCGACTCGGGGAGGGTCACCACCACCTCGTCGTCGGCCTCGGGCCGGACGACGGCTTCCATGAACGGCTCGAGGGCCGTCCGAGCCTGTTGGCGCAGCCGCTCCACCGCCTGGGGGGACGCGTCGATGCCGAGCCGGTCGGTCAGGGAGGCGAGCGTGCTCTCGGTGATGGCAGCGAAGGCGTTCATCACCCCGTCGCCGGTGATGGCGACGGTCGGAAAGCTGGGCAGCGAACCCGCGTTGAGCTCGGACTCCATGGCGTCCACTGCCATGATGTCGGCCAGATCTCGCTTGTTGTACGCCATCACCATGGGCAGCGAGCCCGGGTCGATCCCGTTGGCCTCGAGATTCTCCTTGAGGTTGTGCAGGGCCTGGGTGTTGGCCCACCGCTGCGCATCCTGACTGTCGGCGACGAAGACGACACCGTCCGCCCCGGCCAGGACCGCGCGCCGGGTGGCGTTGTACTGAACCTGCCCGGGCACCGTGTAGAGCTGAATCGCCAGCCGGTACCCCCGGATCTGTCCCAGGTTGAGGGAGAGAAGATCGAAAAAGAGGGTTCGATCGGACGCGGTGTTCAGCGAGTAGAGCCGGGTTCGCCGCTGGGGATCCGTCGCCCGGTGGATGTGCTGCAGACAGGTGGTCTTACCGCCCAGGGCCGGCCCGTAGTAGACGATCTTGACCTTGATCTGTCGGTACTGATTCTCGAACTGAACCATCGGCCCCCCGGCCGCCCGCAACCCACGTGTCATTCACGCCCGACGGTGTGGTCTCCCGCCGTCAGACCTCCGTGTCGAGAGCGACCCGTTGACCATTGTACGCCCGCGGTGACACGGCCCCCCTGCAGGGCCTGCCGGGTTACCGGACCGGAGAAACCGTGCCGACCCTCGAGATCGCGCGGATCCGATCCCCACCGCCGGTGGCCGGACCCGGTCGGCGGGCGGCCGGAGCGCCGGCCTTGAAGCCCACCGACGAGGGCTGCGCGAGCTGGAAGCTCGAGTCGCCCGTCACCTGGTCCACGACGGACGCGTAGCCGAAGACGAGCGGGTCGTCGGAGCCCTCCTCGATCCAGAAGACGAGGCTGCCGCCTTCGACTGCGGTGGCCAATCGGGATTGGACGTGACCGAAGGGGGGCACCTCGACGCTTTCGCTGGCAATGATCGATCCGGCGGCGTCTTGGACGTCGACGACCACGCTGGTCCATTCCGCGCTCCACGAGGCGACGCCGACATTGCAGCGGAAAGCGACACCGTCGTTGAGGATTCCGGCCGCGTAGCCGAGGGTGTTCCAATCGACCCCCTGCCAGGTTCCGGATCCCGGGATCGTCTGGCCGAACTCACCGCCACTCCCCGACGGGTCGACGGTGTAGGTGCGCGACGTGACGAGGAACTCACAGTCCTCCACCGGATTGCAGGGCAGGCTGGTGTCCGCGAAGACGAGAAGTGCGCCCGTCCCACCGGTGTCGAAGTGGTTCGGACCGAGCACATCCCACAGGTTGAACGTCTCCCACGGGTACAGCGTCACGGTCAGGGTGTCTGCGACCTGGTTGTCGGTGTTGCTCGGCAGGAACTGAATCATCACCGGGAGATCGACGTCGTGGGGGTTGTGCAACGAAAGGTCCGTGTGCCACCGGGTTCCGTTGAGCCCGGAGGTGTCCGCTGCGGCGGGAACCATCCACTGCAGGGAAAGCTGCGCCGCCGCGGGGGACGGCCCCAGCACCAGGATGGCAGTGGCAACAGCAAGCAGTATCGTGAGATGTTTCATGTCGACCTCCGCTTTGGTCCGTCGCAAAGGCCGTGCCAGGACGCGACCCGGCCACAGCGCGGTGACCGCCAATATGTGTCCTCTCTGGTGGACGCTTGTCGAACCACCGCCACTGCGAGCCCCTGCCCGTCATATACTTGGATCATGCGGTTGTCCGGCGTGCTCATTCTCGTGGTTCTCCTCGCCATGGCGGTGGTGGTCTACCTCCAGAGCCGGGACGTCGAGGCGACGCGTGATGCGGTCACCGTCATCGCCACTCAGCTCAAGGAGGAGGGGGTGGACGCGACGGCCTTCGACCGGGCCCGGGCGACAGAGGTCATTGCGGTTCTCGAAGGCCTCGTCGCCGACCCCGGCTCCATCCCGGACCACGTGGAGGACCTCAAGACCATCGCCTCCATCGCCGCCGGCTGGGCGGCGGGAGCACCTTCTCCCAGCCCGGAGCTGCACGCGTCCGTCGCCATCCGCAAGGCCGCAGCCGAGCTGCGCAGCCACGGCGTCACCCCGTCGGACCGGAAGCTGGACACCGCCTCGTACGAGCTACGGCGGGCCCGCCACGCGCTGAGCTCCGAGGTCTCCAGCGAGGTCGACGGCTCCTCGGCGCCCAGCGGTCTCGTCACGGAGGGCGTCCGAGATCGCCTCCACAATCTCGAGGCGGCCCAGAAGGAACGCGCCCTGGAGCTCGAAGAGGAGCTCGGCCCGTAGCTTCCCTCAACGACCTCTCACATCGCACATCACAGGTAGCCACGGATTTCACGGATGATCTGCTGGATGGGCACGGATCCATCGAACCATCGCAGTTTGAACCGCAGAGAGCGCCGAACACGCGAAGAACTGGCCTTTTCGGTTGCGATCAGGGGGCTGTTGGGGGGCTCGTTGTTCATGGTGACCTCCGGGGAATTCATGGAGACATCGCAAGGGTGAGGCCGAGTCCGTCGAGGCTTTCGGGGCCGATGTTGGTGGTGGTCACCGGCCCGGCGCCGAGCCGCTGCAGCTCCGAAGCGAGCACTCCCAGCCAGTGCTGCACTGCCGGCGTCCGCTCCACCTCCACCACCGGCCACAGGCGCACCACCGTGTCACCGTCCCTCAGGGCGATCAGGGCGACCGGATGCAAAGGCCGAGACAGCTCCACGACCACACCGTCCACCAGAATCGCCTCGGCGTCCGCCCGCTGCCAACGATCGGCGGTCTTGATCACCGCCCGCCCCCAGCGCACGACTCCGGGATCGAGCTCGGCAGTGATTCTCGTGAGGTCCGCGGTTCCTCGCAGCACGAGATGCGGCATCAGTGACTCCGTTTTGACGTCCGACCGCCCCTTCCGGTGCCGGGCGATCACCCTCGAAGTATAGCGCGCAACTCCGTCCGGCAACGAGCACCGACAGACCCGCTCGGCAGGCTCGAGAGGCTTGTTCTCACGGCGTTTGCAGGCTAGGATGTCGGCTGTGCGCGTTGCTGGTATCGCTTCCTTCGCGAACGCCTTCAAAGAGGCTCTCCTGCCCGCCCTGTGCATCGCGTGCGACGGGGTCCTGAGCGGTGGCGAGCGGGGGCTCTGCGGGGCGTGTCGCTCCCGCATGGTTCCCATGTCCGAACCGTGCTGCCCGCGCTGCGGTGTCCCCTCCGACAGCGAGACCGACCCCTGCATCACGTGCGTCGATCGGCGACCGCCCCAGGACGGAACCATCGTTTGGGGGTCCTATGAAGGCATCTTGAGGCGCGCGGTCCTGGCCCTCAAGCACGCCGGGCACGACGAGCTCGCCCGGCCCCTCGGACGCCGGCTCGCCGCCCGCGTCGAGCTCGCGCCGTGGTCGGCAGAAATCACCGCGGTGGCCGCTGTTCCCTCCCACGGTGCACGGCGCCTGCGCCGCGGAACCTGCGCCGCAGAGCTGCTCGGCGCAGCGGTGGCCGCCGCCATTCGCCGGCCGTCGATCACCGCCCTTCGCCGCCACGGCTTCGGCAGGCAGGCAGGCCGCACCCGCTCACAGCGCCGGCGGCTCGCCCGCGGCAGCTTCTCAGCCCGACGGGCCCTCGCCGGGCACCGCATCCTGCTCGTCGACGACGTCACGACAACCGGAACAACTCTGCGGCGCGCCTCCGAGACCATCAAGGAAGCCGGCGCCGAAGCGGTCTACTGCGCCGCCTTGGCGATCACGCCCGAACCGAGGAGAGTCTGATGAACCTATTCGACAACCTCGTCAAGTACGGGATGCCCTTCGTCCCGAAGCCCATTGTCCGCAAAGTGTCCCAGCGCTACGTCGCCGGCGAGGAGGTGGCGGACGCCGTCCGGACCATCCAAGAGCTCAACGCCGAGGGCGCCATGGCCACCGTGGACGTGCTCGGCGAGGAGGTTCTCGATCCCGCCAAGGCCCAGGAAGCAGTGCAGCAGTACCTCGGCCTTCTCGACACCGTCCACCGGGAGAAGCTCGACGCCAACGTCTCCATCAAGCCGACCATGTTGGGGCTCAACATCGACGAGAAGCTCTGTCTGGAGAATATCGACACCCTGGTGGCGCGGGCGGCGGAGCTCGACAACTTCGTCCGCATCGACATGGAGGACCACACCTGCACCGATGCCACCCTGCGCATCTACCGCCACCTCGTCACCGCGCGCGGCCACGTCGGCACGGTGCTCCAGGCCTACCTCCTGCGCACCGCCGACGACATCGCCGATCTGCTTCCCCTCAAGCCCAACATCCGGCTGTGCAAGGGCATCTACCGCGAGCCGCGCCACGTCGCCTGGCAGCAGTACGAAACCGTTCGCGCCAACTTCATCTACAACCTCGAGAAGCTCCTGGCCGGCGGCGCCTACGTGGGAATCGCCACCCACGACGTCCACCTGGTGTGGGCGGGGATGGCGGCGGTGGACCGGCTCGGCCTGGATCCCGAGGACTACGAGTTCCAGATGCTCCTCGGGGTGGATCCCGGCCTGCGGAAAATCATCCTCGACCGGGGCCACCGGCTCCGGGTCTACGTTCCCTTCGGCCGCGACTGGTACCCCTACTCCATGCGCCGTCTGCGCGAGAACCCCACCGTCGCCCACCACGTCACCCGAGCCATGTTGGGGCTGGGACCCAAATAGACCCAACCGTTGAGGCTTGGCGACAGAGCGAGTATCCTGAGGCCGCCCGGTTGGGTTTGGAGGTCTTCCATGCGCCGTCTGCAGCATCTTCCCGTTGTTTTGACCGCCGTTCTGATTCTCGCGGCTTCCCTCGCAACTGCGGGTCCGCAAGCGCGGGTGTCGGGCGTGGTCGTGGGCACCGACGGCGTCCCCATTCCCGGCGCCACCATCACCCTGACGTCGGCCGCCCTGCCCAAGTTCGAGAAGGTCCTGACGACCGATGACAATGGCGAGTTCCGGGTCCTCATCCTCGACGCCACCAAGACCTACCTCTTCACCGTCACCGCTGAGGGCTTCATCGAGTACAACCAGGAGATCAAGGTCATGGTCGGCACCACTGACAACGATTTCACCTTCGAGCTGACGACTCCCGGCGAGCGGGCCGAGGCCCAGCAGCAGGAGATCATGGAGCAGCCCGGTTACAAGCAGTACGGCGACGCCAAAGAGCTGCTCGAGGCCGGCAAGCCCGAGGAGGCCCGCGCCAAGCTCGAGGAGGCCCTGGTCG
>Ga0180436_10002014_pt1 | contig 19515 bp, 7 predicted proteins | sample SS_ome_2_FD_132434 | JGI IMG/M metagenome (GOLD analysis project Ga0180436, IMG submission 132434) | Hypersaline lake sediment archaeal communities from the Salton Sea, California, USA - SS_3_S_2 metaG | ecosystem: Environmental > Aquatic > Non-marine Saline and Alkaline > Hypersaline > Sediment...
AAGGTGTATATTCGGGCGTGAATAAAGGGATGATATTATATAATGGCACAGCTGTCCTTACTGGTACAGTAGATCAATTTAATGAGGTGTCTATCACTGTACCCAGTGATGGGGCGCTTATCATCAATGGATATGTAAATTTAAATTGTTTACCCAGAATAGGGCTAGCTGTATGTGGTAGTAGTCTGGGAGAGGTCTATGCCCGGGTCGATGGGGGTTATGTCGGGCGACAAAAATACCGCCTGGATGGTGGTGCTCAAGATGCTGGAACTGTCGCCAATATTAACATATCCACGTATGCTACTGTCGCCGCAGGAACCCATGATATTGATTTTGAGATTGATAATTCCGGACCCAATTCTACCTATCACCGTTCTGGTGGTATTAATGTGCTGTTTGTTCCCTTTGACGGGAGTGGCGTGATCGCTGTGACATCAGGTGAGTAGAAGAATCGGACCAGAATGAGATACCTGGTATTTGAAAATAGGTAGAATGACAACCACGGAATAGAAAAATTTAACTGACCAGAAATATGGCAAGTAAAGTAAATAAGAAGCCCATCCAATAATAAATTGGTGGGCTTCTTTGGTATGTGATATTAGATATAGGATTGGAAATTTACCCTTTAACCGTCAAAAACTATCTGATAATCAGATTTATTCATCTGGTACGGACACATCTTCGCTTTCAGAAATTTTCAGAGATTGAATCAAAAACAGGGAAATATCCTCCAATAAGTACAGGCTATTGCTTTTTATTTAAAAATTAATTATGATGAGTCTATAATCATTCCCTGCAAATTCTACCATTTCAGGGAATGTTCTATTCCGACCAGATTTCCATTTTTCAACTAACCAAGGAGGAATGATGAAAAGCGTTAAACCGTATCTAATCGGCGCATTGGTGATGTTAGGAGTGCTTGTTATGGCTACTACCGTGTTCGCCTCACCGCCGGCCGCAACTGGTTGTTTTACAGATACAAACGGCCATTGGGCTGAGACCTTTGTTTGTTGGATGGAGCAGATGGGTATCGTTGGTGGATATCCGGACGGAACGTTTAGACCCGAAAATCGAGTCACCCGAGCGGAAGCCTCGGTCATGATGCAGAACGCAAGTTCATTGACCAGGGCGGCAGGCAAACATTTTTACGGATGCGGATCTATGTGTTTTGGACCAGCTGGGGCGGTTGCTCCAGGTGCAACCGAAGATTTTGGTTCAGTAACTATCGAAGCGCCTGGCCCTGGCTATCTCGTCATCAACGGTGTTCTAGAGTTAGACTGCCAGGGAGGAGTTATATTACCCGGTTCGTGTGCTGCAAGTTTCGGCAATACTTTTATTGTCGATAATGGAAACCAGCACAATAGTATGTATTATAGCGTTGATGGTGGAGTCGACGATTCCGCAGCTGGTACAAAGAAGACCGCAGCTCATGCCACCATGATCCAGGTGGGTGGGGGTACACATACAGTAGCCTTAAGGGTAATCAATAATGGTGGTTCTGCTGGTTACACCAACGTGTGGTCCGGCGGCATCAACGTGATCTTTGTTGGTTTTAACGGAGATGGCGTAGCCCCCTAAGAATAACCTTGATTAACAACTAACCTTCAGGAATATCATTGAGTTGGCACTTGTGAGAAAATAATTCATAAAAACCGGAATAGAAATTAAAATGCAAAAATCAAACAAGTGCTCTGCTAGATGAATGACTGAAAAGCCCAATTCATCTTGAATTGGGCTTTTTTGTTGGGTTCTAGATATGTGAACAGGAAGCTGTTCCTTCTATGCTTGAATTTGAGGGATAGATGTCACCAGCTGATGTCTGCAGCATCGAAGACTATTCTCATATAGAAATCCAGATAAAAAAAGAAGCCCTTCCTCAAAAGAGGTGGGCTTCTTAGTTTTCTAACTTTCGATCATTATCTGGTACTTAAATAACAGATATTCTGTTTTCTTCAGTCTATCTTGATATCATTACTTCCAGGTGTGTTTTTATTAAGTATTCACTGATCAATCTTGATCATCAGGGATGGCCATATCCCCAGGACCCATAGGTCGATACTCCACAGCTCCGGTATCAACTGGGCCAGAAGCAACGGCTCCGGTTCCATCAAAGGGTACATACAAAACAGTGATCGCTCCATCCCATACGTAAGCTAAGCCAGCACTGTCTGCTGTATTGAATAACTTGTGTGAAATTGTATGAGTGCCAGCAGATACAGGAACGTAGGCTACATTCACAACATCAGCCTGGGATTCCTCGTTAGGTCGGCTTGCACTATTTGATAACTCCATTGGATAATACCTGGAGTTGTAATCCGTACCATCTACAGTGATATAGGTGATAACTCGTGTTTCTGTGCAGTCAGCTAGAATTAATGGTCCACAGCTGTCTATATCCATCACCGCATTGATCAATAATGCGCCATCACTTGGGGCGACAACTGTGACAGCACCATATTGTTTCGAGCTATCGATCGCGACAGAATCAGCAAGCATGATAGACCACTGTCTACCTTCTCCCCTGATCGTTGACAATGTGTTTTGGAACATCACAGCGGCTTCGGCCCGGGTGACCCTGTTCTCTGGCCTGAAGGTGCCGTCCGGATATCCGCCTACAATGCCATATTCCTCTGCGAAGCAGATAAATGTCTCTGCCCAATGGCCATTCGTGTCTGAAAAACAACCTGTTGCCTGTAGTGGTGAGGCAAATACGGTTGTAGCCAGAACCAGCACTCCCAGAACGACAGATGTGCCAATCAAAATTGGTTTAAAACGTTTCATTTCTCCTCCTTGGATTGTTGGATAAAGATATTTGGATGGAAAAAAATAAACTCTACGGTGATAGATACCGAGAGAACAGATCATAAATTATCATAATCAATAATGAGGAAAATATCAAGAGCTTAAGAGTCATCCATGAGTTGCTTCCGGTTGATATCTAGGCCTGGGAATTATCAGTTTGGGCTGGATCCGTTGCCAGGTTTTATGTCAGGATCGATGACAAAAATACTGCCAGAAATGGGATCTTCCTTCTTCCCATAGTCTGACATTTCCTGTCTGGAAGGTATGAACGAAAAAAAACTCAAGGCAATGGAATATTGAAGGCATTCACCAGGAAGACAGCCATTTCAGCCCGGGTGACCAGATTCTGAGGCCGGTAGGTGCCGTCCGGATAGCCGCCGCTGATTCCCTGATCGTAAAGCTCCTCGATGAAGATCTCGGCCCAGTGGCCTGACACATCCGTGAAGGGATGGCTCCCGTCCAGGGCAGGGGGGTTGACAGCTAATCCATTCAGCAGAAATACCGCCATCTCTGCCCGGGTGATCAGCCCATCAGGTTGAAAGGTGCCATCCGGATAACCAGCAGTGATGCCCTGGTCATAAAGCTCCTCGATATAAGCCTCCGCCCAATGGCCGGCGATATCTGAGAATGGGTGGCTGTTGTCAATTGATGGGACAGTAATCCCCATACCCCTTAACAGAACAACTGCCATCTCTGCCCGGGTGACAGGGCTTTCCGGTCGGTATGTGCCGTCTGGGTAGCCAGAAGAGATACCCGCATCAAAGGTAGATTGAATGAAATTATAGGACCACAGATGGGGTAAAACATCACTATAGGTTAAATCTGGGGCTAATACTTTTCGCCCCAGAATGTTAATCACGTTTGTATCAATTTCCTCTTCTACAATGACAAAACAATCTCCGCTATCTTGACAGGTTACTGATCCTAAGGTTAAAGGTTGATCCCTGTCTATGAGTAAGATGGTACTGGCTTGTGGTTCGTCCATGCAAGGAAGAAGATATTTCCCAATTATGTTTTGATTTTCATCCTCAAAAGCAAACAGGTAACTGTACCCCACTCCATAATCGACGTCAAATTTATTATTGGCACTTGTATATATATCAATTGGTCCCGATTTACTTACTCCGGTAAATGATAAATAAGAACCAGTGATTGTATTGTTTTGTTTGGAAGAGAATAAATATTGATTGGGATCAGAAGCCAGGGTGGGTTGGATACCAGCTGCTGTTCCGGTCAATAGTAATTCTTCATCTCCGATAGTATTTAAATCTGAAGATATGGTGATCTTGTATATATTCAGATCTGACCGATCATACACGAAAAGAAATTCCTCACCTGAAGGAGATAAGACTATATCAAAAGAACCGCCCCTATAATCAAATTGCCCCCAACCACCTTCAACAAGGATCACGCTTTGGGACTTAAAAGTACCATCAGCAGCATTGAATCGCTGGGCATGTAATTCCCAAACACCTCCCAAACCACCGCTGGCAAAAGATTGGCTAAAAATGATAAATTCGTTCTCCTCGCCGTTATAGAGCACTTGTGGATTTATATCACGAATCGAATTTCCATTGTCAACTATGATTGGATCACTGATTGATGTTAAATCCCAGCTGACCAAGTGGGCGTAGATTTCAAAACCGGTTTGATAGACGATGAAGAAAAGCTCTCCCTGATCGTTATAGGCCCCATCCGGGTTTTTGGCAACAACACCTGCAGGACTGATCCTGTGGGGGTCTGAAAGGGTGTTATCGGACCGGATTTGTCTTGCATAAATTTCCAGCGTGGAAAAGGTTTCACTTTGCCAGATGGCAAGAAATTCATTATGAGTATTGTTATAAACTGTAGTGGGTTTTCTGTTTTTCCGGCCATCATTTGCTATGGTTAATAGTTGATCTGGCGCTGAATTTTTTACAGTGGCTTGATTAATTTCTGTGTCTGATTGCGAAGCTGTCAATGGACTTGACTGTTCTGTCCAATAATTTGAAAGAGGGAATAATTTGGATTGGGCCTTAACGGGAATGAAACTGCCAAAAAGCAAACAAAATAAGATCGTGATTAGAAAGAATGGTTTAAGTTTGGAATTCTTCATCAAGATACCTCCCTATATTTTGTGATTCACCCAGTAAGTTTTGATTTAATAACCTTTAAAATTAACCTCCGGAAATCCAATCGTTTTCACCAATAGAGTAAACAGTGAAACCACCACTGACTAAGGAGAAGCTACCCCTGGCTTTGTTATCTTCTTCGCGACTGACCGTGGAATAAGTACCGCTAGCTTCGTTACCATCTCCGGAACATATTCCGTCATCATCCAGCACGCTTAAATAACTGCCGCTGGCGATATTGGAGCTCCCGCCGCTGACTGATAATGTTACGGCAGTTCAAATTATACCGTTAAGTGTAAAAAAAATATTACACCTTAGCTAGGTCGAGGACATAGTTCGAAGGAATTTAAGAAAGATGTAATGTCTATAATGAGGAATAGTTTGTGATCTGGATCACTCCTATGCAATGAATGGAGCCTTGCCCCTCGCTGCAATCACCCTGATTGAATGATAATTGGGGGGAGATATCTCAATGGGGAGGGAAATCCCCGTCTACGCTAAATACAAATTGGATGCTCTCAATCGAAGATATTAAAAAGGAACTGAAGGTAAGATTTTCCTTCAGCTCCTTTCTTGTCAGGAATTATTAGTCTTGTTCTAATCTCTTACTCAGGGCAGCGCTATCCCAAAAGTATTCACCAGGAAAACCGCCATCTCCGCCCGGGTGACACGATTCTCGGGCCGATAGGTGCCGTCCGGGTACCCGCCGCTGATTCCCTGATCGTAAAGCTCCTCGATGAAGATCTCAGCCCAGTGGCCTGATATATCCGGGAAGGGATGGCTGCCGTCTGGTGGAGGAGGAGAAATACCAATTCCTTTCAACAGAAAAATGGCCATTTCTGCCCTTGTGACCTGGTTCTCGGGTCGGTAGGTGCCGTCTGGATAGCCGCCGGTGATGCCCTGGTCATATAGCTCCTCAATGAAGATCTCGGCCCAGTGGCCGGTGATATCCGTAAAGGGATGGCTGCCGTCCATCGCTGGCGGAGTTATTCCGTTGCCTTTCAGTAAAAAGATGGCCATCTCAGCCCTTGTGACCTGGGTTTCAGGCCTGAAAGTGCCATCCGGATAGCCTGAAGTCAATCCGGAAGCTGCGATAGCCTCAACCCAATCAAAGGACCAATGGGAAGGCAGGACATCGGGAAAAGTAATTGAGCCTGTCCCCTGGATCAAAAATGTGTAAGGATTCTCATCGCTGTCATTATTGGCTATGCGGACGGTTGCCAGGCGGATGCCTGCATCACTGGGGTTGAATTCTACCTGGAAGGTTGTTGTCCCGCCTCCAGCTGCTACCGGTGATGCGGGCTGGCTGGTGATGATGAAATCACTTGCCTGAGCCCCGCTGAGAGTCACCTTGGGAGATCCACTAAAGACCAGTGCTTCAGTGCCAGTGTTTTCGATCGTAAAGGTCCGTGTTTCCCTCCCCCAGGAGACGTTGGCACTGCCAAAATCGGTGTGGTCCGAAAGTGAGGGAGATAGATCTCCATTGAGAATAGATTGTCCATTGCCCTGTAAATCTATTTCTGGCTCGATTCCTGTTCCCTGAATGGCAAAGGTATAAGGATTTTCATCGCTGTCGTTATTGGCGATGGTGATGGTTGCCTGGCGCAACCCGCTGCTGGCTGGATCAAACTCGACCTGGAAGGTGGTTGTCCCTCCACCGGAAGCAACTGGGGATATAGGCTGGCTGGTGACGTTAAAATCTCCGGCCTGAGCTCCACTGAGGGCTACCTTTGGTGAGTCCGTCAGGGCTAGATCAGCAGATCCTGTATTTTCGATGGTAAATGTGCGAGTGACTGTTCCACTCAAGACCGAGCTGTCACCAAAATCTGTATGGTCAGTTAGTGAAGGTGTTGTGTCCCCATCAGGTATGGACTGACCGTTCCCCTGCAGATCAATTTCTGGTTCAGTCCCCGTGCCCTGGATGGCAAAGGTGTAGGGATTTTCATCGCTGTCATTATTAGCGATGGAGATGGTTGCCTGGCGTAAGCCGATACTACCAGGGTCAAATTCTACCTGGAAGGAGGTTGTGCCGTCTCCGGGATCGACGGGTGATATCGGTTGGCTGGTAACGCTGAAATCTCCAGCATGAGTCCCGCTGATCACCACTTTGGTTGGGCCAGTCAGATTGAGATTTGCGGTGCCGGAATTCTCGATGGTGAAAGTGCGGGTGACTGTGCTGCCAATCACGTTGACAGAGCCAAAATCAGTATGGTCAGTTAGGGATGGTGATGTATCCCCATCCGGGATGGACTGGCCGTTCCCCTCCAGATCCATCTCTGGTACTGCGAGGGCGTAGTAGACATAACGCTCAATATAACACTCACCATACCCTACTTTATAATAACCATTTCCATTCCAGCCTGGCCCCCAGCTGTTTCGAACCCACCAATACCCGCCGCTGTCATCATAACCCACGACGGCAACGGCATGGTTGGTGCCAGTGTCAGATGTACAGCGATAGATATCTCCATCCCAATACCCGCCATAGGAACTGCCAATCCCAACCGAGACGGCCAGGGGGCCGTTATCCACCAGGGCCTGTTTGATCGTGGTCGGATTTGTCCCAACATAGCCGGTAGATGTGATATTAACCAGCCGGCTGGACCAGTCTCCACAGCGATCTGAACAGGTCCTGTCGCTGCAATCACCCGGGGTTCGGTAGGTGCAATTACTATCACAGGTGCCACTGCCGCAGGAGCAGCTTGCGCCATCCACATAGCTCATACAGCTCTCATCCGGGATTCCGACGGCACTGATATAGTCCAGGGCAATGTCTTTCCAACCTCCACAGCAAGTTTGATAACCCCAAAGATTGTGGCAGTCTGAAACCAGATATTGCTCAGAAAGATCCAGGTCCAGGGTGGGGTCATCGGTGCCAATATTATGAGCAGCTTCTGCCACGCCCACAGCGGAAAACGCCCAGCAGCTGCCGCAGCCGCCCTGGTTTTTAACCGGAGTTAGCCAATTTGAGCTGTCATAATTTCGCCAATCGAAGGAGGCGGGGGGGGCTGCATCCGGAGCAGGGGTATAATCTGGCCCTGTAACCCCCATTTTGGAAGGAGGTTCTCCCGGGATCTCACCAGTACAGCCGGCAGTTCTCACATCCAAATCCATCAGATCGAACAGGGGGCCAACCTGTTTTCCATTCGGAGCCAGGCAAATAGCGTATTCCTGGGAAAATGGATCCTTTCCGTCTTTGATCGTTGCCTGGGTGAAACCCTGCCGGGCGCAATATGAATGGCTCTGGCCGCATTTTCCGTTTAAGAAATCCCATTCCGGGCAGCTTTCACCATCTGGCATTTTACAAAATCCTTCCTGACCGGAGTCCCCCTCCACGATTCCATGTTCATATCCCATCTCCTGGCAATATATCGCAGCTGGATTGCCAATCCCTGTTCCGGGATCGATTGATAAGCCGATGGGGGGCAGGCTGATGTCTCCTTCAATCTCTGTCAGGAGAATGATAAGTATCAGAAGTAGGGGAAGAGTGAGGATCCGTCTTATCTGGGACATATTTACCTCGCTGTGCCTTTCTGGCAGGGGAGTTATGAATTCAGAAAATTAAAGGAAAAAACAATAGGTCTTATAGTGATTATACATGAGAACACTTCCCAAAATTGAAAGGACTGCTATCAGGAATCCTGATCAGCCCTTTTTTATCCTTCTGTTAACCTTCAATATTCAATTATCCTCATGGCAGAGGAATATTGAAGGCATTGACCAGGAAAACTGCCATCTCGGCCCGGGTGACCTGGTTCTCAGGCCGGTAGGTGCCGTCCGGATAGCCGCCGGTGATGCCCTGGTCAAAGAGCTCCTCGATGAAGATCTCCGCCCAGTGGCCGGCCACATCCGTGAAGGGGTGGCTGCCGTCCATGGCCGGTGGTGTTACCCCAATGCCTTTCAGCAGGAAGACCGCCATCTCGGCCCGGGTGACCAGGTTCTCGGGACGGTAGGTGCCGTCCGGATATCCTCCGGTGATGCCCTGGTCAAAAAGCTCTTCGATATAACTCTCTGCCCAGTGACCGGCGATATCGGTAAAGGGATGACTTCCGTTGATGGGCGGGGCAGTCACCCCCATGCCGTTGAGCAGGAAGACTGCCATCTCAGCCCGGGTAACTGGATTCTCAGGGCGATAAGTGCCATCCGGGTAACCGGAAGTCAATCCAGCATCCGCGATGGCCTCAACATACTGGAAGGCCCAGTGGGCGGAGGTAACATCGCTGAAGGTGCCGTCTGATCCTGCACCCTGGATAGAAAATGTGTAGGGGTTCTCATCCGGATCATTATTGCCAATGCTAATGGTCGCTTCCCGCAGGCCGATCGCGCTCGGGCTGAAGGAAATAATGAAAGTTGCAGTCCCGCCACTGGCTGCCACGGGGGTGGAGGGTTGGCTGGTCACTGTGAAGTCTGATGCGTGGGTACCGGCCACCTGCACGTAATCTGGGCTGGAGGTCAAGTTCAACTGCTCAGCACCAGTGTTTAGGATGGTGAAGGTCCGGGTCAGTGGGCTTAAGCCCAGGAACCCGGTGCCAAAGTCTGTGTGATCTGTACTGGAAGGAGTGCTATCACCAGCGGCGATGGACTGGCTGTTGCCCTGGATGTCGATCTCCGGGAAAGCAATCTCATAAGCACCGATATCGCAGTGAGCGCCCTGAGGGCGGGGGATGCCCCGCTGATCAGTACTTTCACAACTATCACCACCGCTGTCAAACGCTGGTGATCCCTCTGTGATGGCCATTGTCCAGGTGAAGCCGCCATTGTCTGCTGGTGAGGTTAATCCAGGATCACCAGATTGAGAAGGGCTGCAGGTCCCATCCTCGATCAGGTCAAAGGAAGTGTTGAATGTCCCTCCCCCAAGTAGACAGTCTTCCTTGGTCCGGCTGTTCGCTATAATGCTGCCTGAAAGGTTCAGTATAGAAACGCCTGATCCGCTGAAGATTCCTGCACCTCCCAGGAGAGCCTCATTATCGGAAATGGTGCTGTCCGCAATGGTAAGTGCGGCAGTGTTGTGTAAAGCACCGCCATATTGGTCTGAAGAGTTCTCATAAAAAGTGCTGCTCCGAACGGTCATGGTGCCATCGTAATTATGGACTGCCCCTCCATTCTGGAGGGCGGAGTTTTCGCTGAAGTAACAGCTGGCGATCGTCATCATACCGCCATAGTTGTTCAGAACACCACCGTAATTTGTGGCGCTGTTGTTATTGAATGTTGAGTTTGAGACGTTCAGGGTTCCTTCATTGTTGATCACCCCACCAGTACCAGCCTGGTTGCTGTCAAAGGTACATTTGTTAACCACGACTTCAGAGCTGGCAGGAATATTCAAAACACCCCCGACAGATGCGTTCCCGTTGCTGATCTCCAGAGCAGTCAGACTGACATCCACATTTGGAGATAGGTCGAAGACCTGATAGGTATCCTGGCCGCTGATGATCACAGGAGATGCTAAAGCTGAGCCATCAAGAGTCAGATTTTTATCCAATACCAGGGAGCTGCCAAGATTGATCGTTGAGCCGGAGATTTCAGAAAAGGTGATTGTGTCATCTTTAGCTGCCACCGCAATTGCTTCTCTTAATGTGCACTCGCTGCTGTTGCAATAACCATCCCCGGTGTCCCCGGCATGGTTGACTTCAAGCAGAGATGCTGCCTCATAGGCGCCGATGTCGCAGTGGGCTCCTTGAGGTACGTAGACATCACGTTGGTCCCGGGAGTTGCATTCTGCGTCATCCCCGGAGTCTATCGCGCTCGATCCGGGAAGCAAGGCCATCGTTTTCGTATAGCCGCCGTTGTACTCCAGGGATCCGAGGTTGGGGTCTCCACTTAGGTCCGGGCTGCAGCTGTTATCTTCAATGAGATTGTTGATGTTGCTGGATATTAACCCAGAGTTGACACAATCTCCTCCTGTCGTACTGTTAGCAATGATGGTATTGCTGAACATCATAAAACCGGAGGTATGATTGTGGATCCCTCCTCCAGTTCCACTGCCAACCGAATTGCCAGAAAAGGTGCTGTTCTGCAGTAAGAGACTTCCGTCGTTAAAGATCCCACCCCCATCTAAAGCTGCGCCGTTGCTGTAGAAGGTGCTAACCACGACTTTTAATTGAGATCCGCTATTATTATAAATAGCACCGCCAGCATGAGTGGCACCATTATTCGAAAAAGTCGTCGAGTAGACTGAAGACAAATCTGAAGAATCCTCATAGATAGCTCCCCCGTCAATTTCAGCTATGTTTGATTCGAAATTTGAGTTATTAATACTGATATCACCGGTGTTGTAAATAGCACCACCATACCAGAGGGCGGAATTCCAAAGAAAATCCGAATAATCGACAACTAACATCCCTGAATTGATGATAGCGCCGCCGGTCTGATGATAGCCGTCCTGAAAGTTGATGTGGTTGATGTTTACTGTGCTCTCATCGATTGCCATAATTTGTACCGAGCCATCGCCGCTCAAGATGATGTTCGAGTCAAGAGAGGTTCCATCCAGGTTAAGGTCCTTGCTGATCTCCAGGGTGGATCCGACAGTGATCATACCTCCGCTGAGATCAGAATGAAATGTGATCGTATCCCCGCTGGCCGCCGCGGCAATCGCTTCCCTCAGTGTGCATGCTGTGGTGTTGCAGTTGCCATCCCCCGGGTCAGACAGAGAGTTGACCTGGAGAGTGCCGACAGTTTCGAAGGCGCCGATATCGCAGTGATCACCCTGGGGTCGATCCACCTCCCGTTGATCTTCGACGCAGGATAAGTCGCGGCCAGCATCGATGGCGGGTGAGCCGCTGCCCAGGGCCATAGTCTCTGTGTATCCACCATTATTTGTGAGTGGTAATAGTCCGGGATCGCCATTTTCAGCCGGGCTGCAGGTGTTGTCTTCGATCAGGTTGTTGTCATTGGTCGATATTGTGCCGCCGTTGACACAGTCGCCACCAGCGCTGCTATTAGCGATGATGGTATTAAACATGTGCAGCGTGCTGCCGGAAGCGTTATTAATGCCACCTCCACTGGAACTCGCAGCGCTATTATCAGACAGGGTTGACATCTCCAGGTAGGTTAGACCAGCGTTGTACAGCCCACCTCCAGAACCCGTTGCGGCATTATTATAGAGAGTGGTGTTTTCAAACTCAAATTGCATCCCCGTATTTACAATCACAGCACCGCCATTGCTGGATGCACTATTTCCTGTTAAGGTTGACCTGTTGATTCTAGAGCGTCCGAATGATCCAGTAGTGCTGTTCTGATAAATTGCTCCCCCGTTTGTTGCAGAGTTATCTGAGAGAGTGCTGTCAGCTATGTAGATATATCCGGTGTTATATATCGCTCCCCCATTAGTAGCAGTATTGCTTGAAAATGTATTCTTGTGGGAGTAGAACAGACCTTCGTTATATACGGCACCCCCATTGGTTTCGTTGCCATCTTCTAAGATTAGCCAGCTAATACTTAACTCTCCAGTGCTGGCAATATTAAAGATACGGTTGCTGTCACCTCCATCCAGAGTAACCACTGGATCTCGTTGGTAACCTGAAATCTGTAGTTCCTTGTCAATCACGATCTCCGATAATAAGTGGATGGTCGCGCCATCCAGACTGGAACTGAAGGTGATGATATCACCAGCCCCCGCGGCTGCCACGATCGCGCGCAGTGATCCAATTCCGCTGTCAGCGTCACTGGTCACAGTATGTTGAGCAGCGCGGACTGGTTGGGAGGGCATAACACCCAAGAAAGTAAGAACAATGCTTATGATCAGGATGATCCGAAAAATGGGATTGATGAAATGTTTCTGGGAGTTCATAGGTTTTCCTCCATTGGACGATATTGTTAATGTTGATCAACGAATAGGTGATTCTCGAAAACAGAAGAAAAAATCATCATTCTTCAGGCGGAAGATTCTTGATTGTTATTAAACAAAAAGGGGATACCAATTTACACAAGAGTAGATTTGATTGTTAACCGAGAATAATGGTTCCTGGATGGTAAGGTACAACCATTTTGGTCAAGATCTCACTTGATGAGTTAAAAGTATACTCCTGGATAGAGCGATGCAGGATAGTACCTGGCGCACATTTTTAGTATACAAGATTTTTACAAGTATTTCAATTAAAAAACCCCCCTAATCAGTGCGAAGATTGCTTCACCAGCTTTCTGCTGGTGAAGCAATATCGTTGATATCAGTTTACTTTCAAGTGTTAGAATGGGCCAATCTTTAATTCTCTACAATCTTATATCAAATTTCTAATATCATTCCTTAGGGAAGTGGAATATTAAAAGCATTGACCAGGAAAACGGCCATTTCGGCCCGGGTGACACGATTCTCGGGCCGGTAGGTGCCGTCTGGATAACCTCCGGTGATGCCCTGGTCAAAGAGCTCCTCGATGAAGACCTCAGCCCAGTGGCCAGCCACATCCGTGAAGGGATGACTGCCGTCTATGGCCGGTGGGCTGACCGCCATGCCTTTCAGCAGGAAGACCGCCATCTCAGCCCGGGTGACCAGGTTCTCAGGCCGATAGGTCCCATCTGGATAGCCCCCGGTGATGCCCAGGTCGTAGAGTTCTTCGATATAATTTTCCGCCCAATGGCCGGAAATATCCGAGAAATTGTGGCTGCCATCACTGGGAGGGACGCTAACTCCCATACCGTTGAGCAGGAAAACCGCCATCTCAGCCCGGGTGACCGGGTTCTCTGGCCGGTAAGTGCCATCCGGGTAGCCGGAGGTTATCCCCTCGTTATAAAGGGCTTCGATCCAGTTCTTGGCCCAATGAGTCCAGGAGAGATCCAGGAAAGATGTGAAATGATAGATGATCAGCTTGTCATCATAGGTTGCAAAAGCAGTGACGTTATCTTTCCCGCCTCCCAGGATCCTGACCTCATTATGGTCCAGGATATTATCTTTCTGATAGGTCTGGGCGTTCCAGGTCCAGGCGCTATCAGCGCCAGATATGAAGACCTTATCACCTTCAAAGGAATCATAACCAGAATCTGGATAGGCTCCTGTGTCAAAGGTTCCAGCCTGAGAGAGAGTGGAGAGGTGATAGGCTGTGATTTGATAAGGGGATCCGCATGCTGTGTAAACATAGGCATCATCACCGCTGATGTCAATGGTTTGTAAATTCCCACCGATATTGTAAGTTGTCCAGGCTGCTGGGGGAGAGTCTGTGCTGATGTCGTAGCAGGCCAGCGAGGCAGGAGATTGTCCTGTTCTCGCGCTGCAGAGGGTGTTCCCATCCCGGGAAACCGCCAGCAGATCCCCGGTGTAGTTTTCGTGCGGCAGGGTTCCTATCAGAGCTCCGGTGGAGGGGTCCCGGCTTTCGATGTCCCCGTTAATGCTGTCGTCAGTGATGTAGATCCGTCCTGGTCCTCCATAGGCGACATATTCCGGTTGGTATGGCAGAAGGAAGGTATCCGTGACCGTATTGGTGGTGGTTGAAATGACTTTTATCGCACTGCCACCCTGCAGCGCGACAAAAACCTTGCTGTTATCAGCAGAAATTGCCATTCCCTGGGGATTGCTACCCCCAAGAGGGATGGCGGTAACGATAGATTCCGTGTTGGTGTTCACCACAACCACTTCATTGCTGGATGGAATTGTGGTGTACAGAAGGGGTAGGGTGCCGTGTTCCACCAGAGCGAAAACCTCTCCAGTGGGGATTTCGGTCTTGGAGGGATTTCCTTTCCGGCCAGTGAGCATGAAATTCAGATCGGGAACTGCTTGAATATCATCACACCAATCAAAACAGCCTGAATAGAAAGCGCCTCCTGGATTGCGAACCACGCTGTCATTTCCGGATTGGACTGTGCGCTGATTCCAGTAAAAAATGCCATCTGATAGAGGTGTTTCCATTTTCACCTGGACAGAGATCCAGTAGGTCCCCTGCGCCAGAACAGCCGGAACAGTCAGTTCAACACTGTACTGCTGGACGATGGTCCAGATCAAAGAACCATCTGTGATGGTTTCCATCTCTGCCGAGTACACTTCATCGCCCGGCTTACCTCCATTGTCCTTGTAAATCCGCACATTGGCGTAGTCCAGGTTAGTGCATCGATATTCACCGATATTTCCAACACACCAACCGTAAATATCAACCTGGTCAATGATCCAGGATCCATCACTTGCGGGTACCGTGAAATCATCCGCAGCTTCAGCGTCATAATCACTGTAGGCATAATGGAATTGTGTCGAGGCGATACCCCAGCTGCTCCGATGATCCAGCTGGTTCTGTAAAGAACTGGAACCAGCACTCGCCATGGGTTGATTGCCCTCTGGCATTCGCTCCAGTTGATAGGCGAGAGGATATTCGGGATCGGGTTCCTCACCGTCCCCTTGCAGGTACGGCCCAGCTGAAGCGCTGCCTGTGCTAAGAATGAATATAAACAGAACCAGGGCAATGAGCAGATGCTGAACATGTTTTTTCCTATCCAGATCGAAAGTTTTCATGATCTTCTCCCGTAGTGAGTATATCAATATGACGGTCTCCAGCTTGGCAGGAATGAAATTGATTAGATTGATGTAATTTTGACGATAAAAACGGATAAATGTAATGCAGAGTTCAATTTCCAACACCAATAAATTCAGAAGCTTTTCCCCATAATAGCCCTCCAAATGATATTGTCTTGTAATAAATATAGTATAAGGGATTATCTGGTTTTCTTCAATTCCCATGATTTCAGTCTGATGCCGGTTAATGACCTAAAGTTGGCGGATACCGATGGGGGGATAGAGTAGGATTGCTGGCCTAGAAGTCAGTAATGGTTCTGGTCCCCTCTCTGGACTTCAGTTAACAATATACTTTTCGTATTTGGAATCTATGCAAGGCAACACAAATGATTTGACTCCGGAGAATCTTCATCTCCGGAGTCATTATCATTTGGAAACAACACGAAATTTAGTAATCCTGGAAGTATAATCCTGCTGCCCAGTCATGGGGCCCGATAATAATTCTGCTCAACCCTCCACTGAGGCTGGACGATGAACCATCCGCGGAATTATTTTCTCCCCCGGACACAGTCGCGTCTGTACCACTTGCAACATTCAACCTGCCGCCAAGAATTGATGCTCTGTCCTCTCTGGTATTGTTGAAGTACCCTCCAACTACCGTAGAAGCTTCACCATCGTAACGACTGGGAGTTGGATCAGTATTGTCCCCGGCGACATTAGAAGTACCTCCTACAACCACGCTGTAATAGGCCCAGGCTTCATTGCCTTCTGCTGCCGCATCACCACCTCCACCCACTACCACTGAAGCAAAGCCCGTGGCTTCATTATTTCGCCCTCCAGTTATGGCTGAATAATTTTCAGTGGCCTGGTTTTCATAACCTCCCGTGCTGGAGGCATAGTTGCCAGCAGCTTCGTTGGCCCGGCCTCCCAGCACTGAAGAAGCATAGCCATTGGAATCGTTATAACCGCCGCTCACTGTGGATGTTTCCCCGCTCGCAGTGTTCTCCCTGCCACCAGCGACTGTGGCACTTACACCAGTAGCGTCATTACTATATCCACCGCTCACTGAAGCATAGAGATCAGTTGCGGTATTCTCTTGACCGCCTGTTATCGAAGACTGGCTACCGCTAGCCGTATTATCTCTGCCCCCACTTATTGAGGAATAGCTGCCGCTTGCTGTGCTGCTTCTACCTCCACTGATCGCGGCATAAGAGCCGTTGGCTATATTGGCACTTCCTCCACTGACTGAGGAATGGCTTCCGCTGGCAAGGTTAGCATATCCGCCACTGACAGTTGCAAACGTTTCGTTGGCATCATTATATTCTCCGCCGCAGACCGAAGCCCAGGCAGCGTTGGCTTCATTGTATCGACCACCAGTGACAGAGGTAGAGGGCGCGCTGATGGTATTTTCATAACCCGCTACTATTCCTCCATAACTGGTATAGGTATGAGCATCACCGATAACCAGATTATGAGATCCAGTGCGGGTGAAACCTGAATACATGTTATAACCAATGATCATGTTGCCAAGGCTATTTGTGGTTCCATGTGTGTCTCCACTGCCGTCCCTGACATGGACGTTCACTCCGGTGAAGACAAAATCATCTCCGCCATTCTCAAGACTGACGGAAGCCAGGGTGGTTTCTAGATCAGCAATACGAGCGCGTTCTACAGCCAGCAGAGCGTCCACCTGGGCCTGAGTGTAGTAAGGTCCCACGCCGCTGCTGCCGAGATAATCGTTAAAATTGCTCAGAAAGACAGATAATTCTGCTCGGGTGACGCGGTTCTCGGGCCGGAAGGTGCCGTCCGGGTAGCCGCCGGCGATACCGTTGTCACTCAGCCAGCAGATGAAAGTTTCAGCCCAGTGCCCGTTAGTATCCGGGTAACAGCCGGTGGCGGCCGATACTTTGGGAACCACCACCAGGGAAAAAGTGATGATCAGATTGGCTGCCAGCAAGATGATGATGGCTGTTTGTTTGAAGCTTTTGCCCTTCATGGTGACCCTCCTTGAGATGAAATGAAATTGGATGGATTATGTCGGTCATCTTCCAGAATGAAGAAATTGACACAATAGATTTACTATAGCAATAATCGGCTGCTTTTGCAATAAAGTCTCCTGAGATGATAGATCTAATTTGGCCAGAGTAACTCAAATTAAGCTGATTCTTGGACACCTACCTGTTGAGACTACCTCATTTTTGGATCAAACAGAAGCAAAACCCCTGGAAAAACACACTTTCTCCAGGGGTTTGAAAAGCAATTTCTGACACTTAGCATATGGGATTAATTGGTCTCGAATAATGTCCCTGCCCGCCAATCGTAAGCTCCAGAGACTACTCGCGTAGACCCTCCGCTAACGGTGGAGTCATCTCCGCTGGCAGTGTTGTAATATCCACCGGTGACGGAGGCATTCTCTCCACTGGCAGCGTTTCTTCTCCCACCGGAGACTGTGGAATATGAATCGCTAGCCGTATTACCGTTTGTTGCATTTACGCCACCGCCGCCAGATACTGTTGATGCGGCCCCGCTGGCAGTGTTATAACCACCCCCCAATACAGCTGCCCAAGTCCCGCTGGCAGTTCCATATACACCGCCACACACCGAGGCGTAATCAGCGGTCGCATAATTATTATAACCTCCCATCACAGCAGCGGCTTCCCCTATTGTTCGGTCTGTACCGGAACCAAGACCAGCAACATTAAACTGACCTCCAACAACTGCGCTGTAGGTTGCCCAGGCTTCATTTCCCCCAGAAGCAAAATCTGCCCCACCGCCTAGAACGGCGGAATAATTACCAGATGCGACATTATAATATCCGCCTTGGACAGAGGAACCCCAACTGCTGGCGATGTTGTTTCTTCCCCCACCCACTGAGGAATAGAATCCGCTGGCTGTGTTGTCACGCCCACCGCTGACGGAGGAGGAGTTGTTACTGGCTGTGTTCCCATACCCTCCGCTGACAGAGGATTGGTCTGCGATAGCTCTATTGTTGCTACCTGCCAACACAGTACTTGCTTCACCCGCCAGTCGGTCCGTTAATGCATCATTTCCGGCTGTGTTATATCGTCCACCGGCGACCACGCTGTAATGGGCCCAGGCTTCATTGCCTTCAGCAATATTATGACCACCTCCGCCTAACACGCTGGCATTGTTACCACTAGCGATATTATTACGCCCACCGCTGACTGATGAGCGGTCTCCGCTAGCGGTGTTTTCCCTCCCACCGCTGACTGAAGAGTCGATTCCGCTGGCTGTATTTTGATACCCGCCGCTGACCGATGAGTGATCACCGCTGGCGGTGTTGTCCCAACCGCCGCTGACCGAGGAGAATATGGCACTGGCGGTGTTTTCCCACCCGCCTAGTGTAGAAGATCGGTCTCCGCTGGCGATGTTATGATACCCACCGATCACAGAAGACATATATCCGCTGGCAGTGTTGTAATTCCCTCCGATGACGGTAGCAAATGTTCCGCTAATGGTATTTCCCTCTCCCACTACCAACCCCCCGTAACTTGTGTAATCATTTTCCCTTCCCAGTACCAGGTTGTGGGACCCCGTGCGGGATTCATCTTCTCCCACATCCTCGTTGTAACCTACGATCAGGTTGCCAAGTCCATTTACTGGTCCTGACGTATTCCCAGTCCCATTCAGGATTTGCACGTTGACGCCCGAAAAGATAAAATCCTTTCCATCGTGTACTAGGCTGACTGGAGCCAGAGTAGTCTCCAGGGCTGTTACCCTGGAAAGCAGGCTGGCAAGTGAGCTGTCACAGACCCAGGTACTGCCGTTCCATTTGGCGATCTGGTCCGGCGTGCAGGATAACGATGACAGTGTGTCCGTATCCGTGTCTGTATCTGTGTCCACATCTTCAGCGCATACCCAGGCGCTGCCATTCCACTTGGCGATCTGATTGATGGTGCAGGACAGGTCCCCCAGGGTATCAGACCCACTTCCTGACAGATCTGCTTGGCATTTCCAGGCGCTGCCGTTCCACTTGGCGATCTGGTTCGTTGCGCAGGAAAGCGAACCCAGGCTATCGTCGTCCTCACCGGAGACCAGGTCATAGGAGTTCTTCATGAATACGGCCATCTCAGCCCGGGTGACGTTGTTCTCGGGTTTGTAGGTCCCGTCCGGATAACCGCCTGTCAGGCCGCTGTCGCTCATCCAGCAGATGAA
>Ga0180436_10002020_pt1 | contig 19474 bp, 17 predicted proteins | sample SS_ome_2_FD_132434 | JGI IMG/M metagenome (GOLD analysis project Ga0180436, IMG submission 132434) | Hypersaline lake sediment archaeal communities from the Salton Sea, California, USA - SS_3_S_2 metaG | ecosystem: Environmental > Aquatic > Non-marine Saline and Alkaline > Hypersaline >...
GCCCACGTGTAAAGAGACATGAACCGTGCACGGTAGGCAGAAGATTGGTCTCAATGCTGATCGGTCTGACCTCATCGAGTCCCCTACCGTCTGCACGTATATTTTTATCTAAGATCATATCTCTTACAACTGTTTTCTTATAACGTTCAAGTACTTTGGAAACTAACTCTTTATCTGCTTCTTTTCCTTCTGCTTCTAAGGCTCCCATGATTCTCGTACGTACTTTTTTAAGTTCAGTAGAGCGCTCACTTTTTGCCATATGAGAGATAGCCTTCTCAACATCTTGAGCATACTTACTTTGGATCATCTCATAGAGTGACTCATCTACTTTATCTTCAGCTAATGCAAGATCTAAAGGCTCTCTCATAAGAGGTCTGAATGCATCTACATAGGCAGTGGTTGCAGCATCGATCGCTTCTGCTGCCATAGCAATAACATCTACCAGAGCTTCTTCATCGAATTCATTGGCACTTTGACCCGTATGCGTTTGTGTTGCGAGTGTCCGCATTTCTATCATTACTACATCTTTTCCTGATCCAACGACTAAAAGATCAAGTTCACTTTTGTCCTGTTCAGAAAGTGTAGGATTGATCACGATATCATCCCCTACCGTACCCACTCTCACTGCTGCGATACTTGTAGTTACAGGAAGATCCGAAACATAAAGCGCTGCATTTGCCGCATGCAATGCAGCTACCTGCATATCTACATCAGGATCAGCACTCACGACCATCACTGTGATCGTTACGGGATAATGAAATCCTTTTGGAAATAACGGACGTAAAGAACGGTCCACGATACGAGATGTCAAAGTTTCAAAATCACCAGGCTTGGTCTCTCTTTTTATAAATCCGCCTGGAATCTTCGCTGCAGCATATGATCTCTCCATATATTGCACGGTAAGAGGTAAAAAGTCTTCATCGACAGCTTTTTCATCAACAGCTACTGCTGCGACAAGTACTGCTTTTCCCTGTCTATACATAACAGCACCACTTGCCTGTTTTGCTATCTTGTTGAATTCATATTTCTCTTCGAGACTATTTACATTTATCTCTACAATTTGTTCTTTCATACGTTATCTTTCCTTTTTAAGAGTCACTTATTTTCTTCTCTTCTTCATTGATTTTACTCTGTTTACTGATGATCTCTGATATCTCTTCGAAATTAAAATCTTCATACTCTTTATAATAATATTCTATCGAAATATAGTCTCGTATCTTATAGGGACAAAATACACCATCACACACGGTCAACAGATTTTGATAAACACATTGATCCAAAATAGGTGTAGCTATAAAAATATTCTTAGCCCCTCTTGCGATCACAGATTTGAGTGCTACCAACATAGTAAGGCCTGTCTCTATACACTCATCAGCCAAGACCACATATTTACCTTGTAGCGGCAACAGATCTTTACCTTTTCGATACTTATAGACATAAGAGAGTACCTCTTCCTCATACTTTCTGTGTGCTTCACCATAAACATAATCCTCATTGATCTCAAAAGCATCAACGAGTGCTCTATGCATCACTACCTCTTCGGTTTCAGAGACCATTGCAATAGTCAATTCTGGATTATTTGGAGCCAAAACCGGTTCAGTGAGCAAAATATCCATTTGTCCATTAATAGCTTCAGCTATCTGGTCAGCAAAATAGACACCTCCTTCACTCACCCCTATGACCACTGTTTCATTTTCTGAAAGCAGATCAAGAGGGAGGATATCGATCAACTGTTTTGAGGCATCTTCCCTATCCTCAAAATAGGTGTCAGGGTTTAAATCTTTGGACATAATCCGCTCCTGGGAATTGTTTAGAAATCTCTTCATCATCAAAAGTATAACGAAACTCTTCTATATACTTCATCAATAATTTATAGGCATGATTTAACTGCTCCATCTGTGCAACGTCACCGCCTAGATCCGGATGATTCTTTTTAGCTAGAAAATGATATTGTTTTTTAATATCTGCCCTGCTTATCAATTTGGGCAACTGCAATACCTCCAGGGCTTTTTCAATCTCTTCTTTAGGATCAATGATCATTACTCAGTACCCACTACACCCAATGGAATAAAATTCAACTGCAAATAAAATGTCGTATCTTCCGTATAGCCTGTAGGTCTAGGTACTATGTCTTTTATCACAGAAGCAGTAGCACTCCAACAGTCTCGCTGATAGCTTCCTCCTAATCTCCACTGCTTACTAGATGCATCATCCACATCATATGTTACACCGCCATTGATTTTGTATTGTTCATTAAATGTATATCCGAAAGAGAAGTAGACTTCATTTGCCTTCACATCATCATCGGGATCATATGTAGAGATGTCAGGCAAGATCTTTTTATATGAGTGTCCTACACTAAAACGGTAATCAGTTTCACTCAATCCAATACGACTCGAAGATTCACGTATCTTTCCATACTCATGTGAATAGGTGATGTTGTTATAAAAGTTCCACCGGTTCAAGTTATACTGCATCTCATTGCTCATGTCACCAAGTTCATAGTCACGATCCAGATAATAGAGTTGAGAAAATCTTTGATAGAACTTCAACTTCATACTCTCATCATAAAAGTATTGGCTGAAACTAAGATCATAGCTCTCTTCTGGTAATCCAACGGCAAATAGATCCTTCTGATCATCATTTAACAGATCAAAATCTACAGGGTCTTGATGTTCATTTCCCGGTTTAACATATTGTAAAGAAGGCTGAAAAACATGTACGAATTCTTCATATTTTTTCGTCAGATCCGCAAAAAGTTTTACTTTGTGGATATTACTATAATACTCGAACTCATCATAGGTATAATCACCATTACCAAAAAAGAATTTACTGTAATAGATCTCTTCACCCAGAGTAACATTTAAAAAATCATCAAAAAATGAAGTGGTGAATTCCAAAGGTATATCAAACTCTGCTTGCTGAAGTGTTGAGCCTTCTTCTCTGTAGAGATTGTTTATATGAAAATCTACACTATAGGTTAAATTGTCCCATACAAGATGATTCAAATATTTATGAAATTGGATGGAAGGCAAAATTTGAAGTGTATCATCATTGTCATCTTTTCTTGTATCTATGAAATATTTGGCGTTCAATCCTGTATAGTAGTCATTGTTATAGAGAAAATAGTTAAGTCTTGACTCCTGTAAGGGAACTTGACCAAAATGCGAAAGTTTATTTTGCTGTAGGTTCAAATAGTCGATATCATTGAGATAGGTTGTATTAACATATAGCCCATCGGTGAAGCCTTGAGACAATTTATGAGAAAATACTTGGGAAGACTCATAGTTGAACTCTATACCATAGTGGCTGTCATTCTCAAGATTGTTCTCTTGAACATATTCCTTTTTATCCTTAAAATAGCCTATCCTCAACGCTCCTGAAGAGTGTGCCGAATCAACGAAACGAAATGTACTATAGAGCCCTACACTTCTTGAAGTTCGTATCTGCGGATTGAACTCTAAATCCATACTGGGTGAAATCGCCCAAAAAATAGGCTGTTCATACATAAATCCCTCACTGGAGGAATATCCAAAACTTGGAAATAAGAGACCTGAAGTCCTTTGCCTGTCTAATGGAAAGGCAAAATAAGGTGTATAAAATACCGGCATATCCCACAAATACATTTTTGCATCATAGAGCTTCATGTACTGCTTTTCACTATCAAACAAAGAACGTGAAAAGGTCATTTTCCATAAAGGGTCTGATATATCACAGCTTGAGATCACTGATGAACCCAGTGTATAGTTCATATCTTTTCTATGTGCATTTTCTGTAAAAAGCCATACATCATTTTTACTCATCAAAAAAAGTTCATCAAACTCCACTTCTTTTGTCTCTGTATATATCTCAATATGATTACTGTGCTCTTTGGTACCTTTGTATCCTATGATCTCTATATTACCATCAAGGATAAGCAGTTTTTTTCTTTTATCATATCTTGCCGAAGATGCTTTTATCACAGAGTCCTCATAGTAGACTACAACATCATCTTTTGCGGTCACGATGTCACCAACAGCATCCACATTTTTTGCAGTAATCTCGATTTTCCCTTGATCTGCAGAAGGATATACGGCTTGTATACCTATAAGTATAGATAAAAGGAGAAAAGAGATAGGTCTAAACATCAACAACTACACAGTTTGAAAGTTTATCATGCAGTGTTTGTCGCAATGGTACAAAAAATGCCATGAGAAAACCTAAATAGAAGAGAACTTCACTTGGGATCCGTACTGAAGCACGTAAAAAGGCTCTTGAAAAATCCGGAGTATCCCCCGTATTCATATCGATCACTTTTATTTTCATCAAATATTTACCCAAAGTCATACCATTTTGCCAAATAAAAACTGTATGATAGATAAGCTTGATCGCCAGTACAACTAAAAGGTTTTGTGCTAGAAAGGCGTTGATACTAACAAGTGCAGCCTCGTCTATCACAGTAATATCTGCAAAAAGTGCATTGAACTGATCATAAAAAATGATGAAAAAAAACATAGAGACAACAAGATCATCTATGACAAATGCAGCTACTCTTTTTTGACTGCTGGCAACGGACGAAGAGAGCGGATCAGACATTGTACTTCCTAAAGTGCCTGATATGCAATGTCTGTACGACACTGCTTTCCAGCAAAGTGTACTTGTCCAACTAACATATATGCTCGCTGTTGTGCTTCTTTGATACTGTCACCCAGCCCTACACACACCAGCACTCTTCCGCCAGAAGCATAGAGTTTTCCATCATCACCACGTGTTACACCTGCATAAGAGATGTGTGCATTTTCACTCACTTCCTCATGATAGATATCATCCACGATGATCTCTGCAGGAGGGGTACTCTTGTATGGGTAGTCCTTACTTGCCATTACTACACCAACAGCATATTTGTCATGGAACTCTATCTTTGCATTTTTCAGATCACCTGTAGCTGCTTTGTAGAAGAGTTCAGAGGCAGGAGACTTGAGCAACGGCATAAGCTCTTCACATTCAGGGTCACCGAAACGTACATTGTACTCAAGTATGATCGGCTCTCCTTTCACTACCATGACACCAATGAAAAGTACGCCAGTAAAAGGCATACCTTCAGCTTCCATTCCTTTAAGTGTCGGTTCGATCACTCTCTCATCCAACTTACGATAGATTTCATCATTGACCAATGGTGTTGGTGCATAGGCACCCATACCGCCTGTATTTGGACCCTCGTCATTATTGAGCAATCTTTTATGGTCTTGTGCCGCTGGCAAGACAACATAATCTTTACCATCACAAATGGCAAATACAGAAAGTTCATAGCCGTCTAAGAACTCTTCCACAACGATGCTTGTTCCCGCATCACCAAATGAATTACCTGAAAGCATTTCACCTGCTGCTCTCTTAGCCTCATCATGACTTTGTGCGATGATCACACCTTTACCGCCACAAAGACCATCTGCCTTCACAACGATAGGTGCATCCAGTGTCATGATAAAATCATAGGTATCCTGAAGTGAGTCGGTCTCGATATATTTCGCTGTAGGAACATTGTGACGTGCAAGAAAATTCTTCATGAAGATCTTAGAACCCTCAAGCTGAGCAGCTTGTGCTGTAGGACCGAATATTGTGAGTCCTCTCTCTTTAAACACATCAACGATACCATCTACCAATGGTGCCTCAGGTCCTACGATCGTAAGATCTACTTCATTGGCTTCAACAAAATCAGCTAATTTTGAAAAATCACTGATCTCAAGGTTTTCACCCAACTCATCTGTTGCTCCATTACCTGGTGCAAAATAGATCTTCTCTACATTTTCATCTTTGCTCAATGCCAAACCTATAGAGTACTCTCTACCACCTGCACCTATAATCAATACGTTCATAAAATTATCTCCGAAATACAAAAGTGTTATATCTTAATATATGGGCTATTTAGTAGTGGTGTTAATTGTGCGTAGAGGGTTTTCAAAAAGAGTTGCAGGCGAACTTTTTCTCGTTCGTCAATGATCCTTTTGAAAAGCCTATGCGTGCAAGAAACGCCACTAATAAGTGGCCCGGGTGGGCGTTCTGTCTAAAGTCGGCCCTATATAGCCAACGATGCAGGAGAGAGACTCTCTTTAGGGGATGATTTCTCGTCGACAAAGTCTAACTCAAACGAAAACTTCCACTCACCGAGAGTCTACATGTCCCACTTAAGATAAATGTTGGACCCCAAATACAGTAGTCGCACCACCTAGGTTAAATTTATTATAACCTATTTGGAGTTAGAAGAGATTAAAAGTTGCTTTGCTTTTGTGATACATGCACTAATAAGTGCTTCATCAGCCACCTCATAACGTACATTTGAAGGCAAATGTTCTTTTGTAGCTTCACCGATGAGTACCGCAGTAAAACTTTCATCCCATTCAAAATTTTTCAAGAAACAGTGTATGGTTGAAGGTGAAGTAAAGATAATGACAGCACCTTTAAGAGGTTTTTCTCTTTGTTCGTAGGTTACACAGGAAGTTTCATAAATGATCTGTTCCTCCAATACTATACCCGCTTTGGAGAGAAAAGCTTTGGAGTCAAAAGAGACCTTTTGTGGCCGTAGATACAAAATATTTTTATCTTTAAATCGTGTGATGATATCTTCACTTAAACACTTTGCATAAAATGTTTCTGGCTGGTAGATCACCTTGCCACCCAAGGAGACTATCTCTTTTGCAGTAGATGAACCTATGGCCAAACAAGGGAATTTTTTCCACTCATCGGTTAATATATCAGTACTTCTTACTGCCTGCTTGGATGTAAACATCAAAACATCGCAGGTTGAAAAATCTATCGTGACCGGCAAAAGTTTGAACACTATCATAGGCAGATGTATCGTACCTTCCTTGGCTGAAGGAGACAAAAGATAGATCAACCCGTCATTTTGCATCACTATTTCTCTTTTTCTTCAGACATCAAACTTTTTCCATTTAACATCGCAACATTCATAAACTCATCATCATACGGATCAAAATGAGGGGTAATGATCCATTTTTTATTTTTATCCAGCAAATGTATTTCATCTTCTACCTCATCTGCAATTCGATGTGCTTCAAGCAGCAGCATATTGGGACGTAAAACCATATGAAACTCTACAAAGTTGGTGCTACCATCTGTCCGTGTTCTGAGCCAGTGATAACTTGTTATTTCCGGATGTTTAGAGATTATTTCACCGATCTTAGCAACTACCTCACCATTTAAAGCACGGTCTAAAAGTATCTCTATTCCTTCTTGTATGATCTCATAGGCTGAGTATATGATATAGAGCCCTATACCTAAACCAAATATCGCATCGATCGCATCAATACCTGTAAAATATACCAGTCCAAGTGCCACCAAGACAGCAGCATTACTCCAAAGGTCTGTTTGATAATGCAAAGCATCAGCTTTAATGACAATATTGTCTGTCTCTCTAGCGATCTTCAATAGATACTTCACTAACGCATAGGTAATAATAATAGAAAGTGTCATAGCCACGATCGAGGGTGTTAGTAATGTGGTCTGTGATCCGCTGTTCAATTTTTTTATGGCTTCATAAATAATATAAATGCCCGAAATGGAAATGATCGTACCTTCGATGACTGCAGCTATGGCCTGAATTTTACCTTTACCGTAATGATACTCTTTATCTGGTGTCTCTTCTGATTTTTTGATCGCAAAAAAGTTCAAGACAGAGACCAACATATCCAAAAGTGAATCGATCGCAGATGCAAGTACTGCTACTGATCCGCTTGCTACTCCCAATACTAATTTTACAACAAGTAAGAGTGATGCAACCGAACTTGATACGATCGTTGCACGTTTTTGTGGAGACATTTTCATCTCATCATTCATTTAGATCATCCCCTTTTTTCTTTTACTATACGCATACCATTTCTCACAAACAATGCAAACGATACCACTATATAAAGTAGAAACACTATCCATATTACACGACTTATCATCTCTAAAAAAGGGAAGAAAAGTGTGATACGATAGACAATACCTATAACAACCGTATATTTTACCATATCATGTATATGTTTATAAAATTTTATAATGGATGCTTCACTGCAATTCGTACATCTATTTTCTAGTGCTTTGTGTTCATATCTATCCAGAAAATTATAGACATACTTCAATATATAGCGTGACAATACAATGATCACAGCAATGCGAACAATGATCAAAAGTGCTTCTGTCCAAAACCCGTCGGGTATCTTGGTCCACCATCCATAAAGAAGAGCCTTAAGACTCATTCCCTCTGAGAGATAATGGATGGAAAGAACAGTTGTACAGAGCAAACTCAACCATAACAATATTTTGAGCACAAAGAAAAGGTACTTTTTAGCTTTCTCTATTTTAACCCTGTTTTTTTCATATGAAGCAGTGTTTTTCATCAGGCCAAAAGCAAAATGATAATGTACTTTAAGCATTATATATACTGCAACTACAGCGAGTAGAAGCAGTCCAAATACAATGATCTCTTCGTAGAAATTTGGAATATCCATATATACAATGACCTAATAATTAATATAAAAAGTGATTTTATCATAAATAAGGTTTAACCATACGTGTCAACTTATAACTGATTCAAATAAAAACAACATAAAATTTACTTTACGACTAAACTTATGATATAGTTATATTATCACATTTTAATATACTCTTATTTTGAAAAGAAAGAGTATATTTAAATAGACAGGCAATAAAATGGATCATAAAAATAGTGAGATAAAAGAAGATAATTTAGACCAAGCAATTGATAATGCAGATATCTCATTTGAAGAGCGTTTAGCCTATGATAAAATGGTCTTTTACTATATTTCATTACCTATAATGCTTATTGGTAATCTTTTGGGTGCCCTGCTTCTCTCAGCTATACAGATAGAGAGTGTGGATCTCTACTCCATCGGTATTTGGTTACTTGTCAGTTTCATTATGTTCCTCTATCGGTTTTATCACTATTATCAGTTTAGACGTGAACGTGAAGCTACTAAACTCAAAAATGCAAATATCTGGCTTGACAAATACTATACCAACACACTGTTAAGCGGTGTAGTATGGGGAAGTAGTGCATTTTTACTCTTCCCTGAAACAGGGCTTTTAAATCAAATGACCCTGCTCTTTTTCCTATTTGCTATTGGTTTTTCAGCTATGGGTATCTTGGCATCCAAAACCGATCTTCTGCTTACCTATGCTTTGGTCACCTATGCACCGATCATTATGCGTCTATTCTTTATGGAAGATGAACTCTATAATATGATCGCATTTATTATACTTGCCTTGATGCTCATTATGATACTCACAGCAAACTATTATGGTAAAGTGATCAACAATGCACTGAGCAACCGGCAACACTTTATGACCATCAAACATTCACATGAAAAGCTCAAAGAGCGTTTCTTCTCTTTGTTCGAACGTGCGCCTGTTGGTATCTACTACTATAACCCTTCATTGGAACTTCAAGATGTCAATATGCATTTTATGCATATGAATAAGGAGCAGAACAAAGAAGCCTTGCTTGATACCAACCTCAATCACCTCTCAAACTCACAAGTGATCAAAGCACACAATGAGGTTTTTAATGGTAGTACCGGAAATTATCGCGGACCTTTCGAGATCCTTAATTCTAAACAGAGTCTCTATGTGAATCTTTCAACCGTACCTATGCTTGATGCAGACGGTAAAGTGGCTGGAGGTATCACTATTATCGATGATATTACCAATGAAGTGACTGCTAAAGAAGAAGTATTAAGAAATGCCTATTATGATATGCTTACCAATATCCCAAACCGTACACTCTTTTTAGATAAATTGAAAGGTTTTCTTTCTACTGCTAAAGAGAATAACCCGTTTGCAGCTTTACTCTTTTTAGATATCGACAACTTTAAAAAGGTCAATGAGACCTATGGACATGATATGGGTGACCACCTGCTTAAACAAGTAGTACAAAGAATTGATGAGAGTATCAATACGCAAGATATATTTGCTCGTATCACTGGTAATAAATTTGCCATTCTTATTCCCTCTTTAGATATCGATAAAACCTTATCGAAAGAAATGGCATCAAATTATATCAGTACGATCCATGATAAATTTGTTCCGCCATTCATGATATCCGGGGATGAACAGCATTTAAGTTTTACCACCGGTATCGTACTCTTCAGCGATAATTCCGTCTCTGCTTATGACCTTCTCAAGCGTTCTGAAACAGCCATGTATGAAGCCAAAAAGGAGACAAGAGGTATCAGTAAATTCTATGAGAGCAGTATGAGTAAAGAGACTCAAGAGACACTCATGGTAGAGAATGATATACATAAAGCGATGAGAAATGATGAGCTCATCGTCTACTATCAACCGCAAATGTATATAGAAAACAATAAGATAATAGGTGCTGAAGCACTCGTAAGATGGGAACATCCGGAAAAAGGCTTTATCTCTCCAGGACTCTTTATTCCTATTGCTGAAGAGAGTGGAATTATTATGAAACTTGAGGAGTGGATCATCGAAAAAGCTTTAGCTGAGATCAAAGCACTCACAAAACGTTTAGGGCATTTTCCATTAGAACATATCGCACTTAACATTTCAACCGTGCATTTTTTACAACCGCATTTTGTTGAGAGGCTTATGTTGCAACTCTACAAATATGGTGTAAAACCAGAGTGGATAGAATTAGAGATCACTGAGAGTGGTATTATGCGGAACATTGATGATGCAGCAAAAAAGATCAAAGAGTTGAAGGATTTTGGGATCACTTTTGCCATAGATGATTTTGGAACGGGATACTCTTCGCTCTCCTATCTTAAACAGCTTCCAGTCAATATGGTGAAGATAGACCAAACATTTATAACGCATATGCACGAAAACAAAGGGGATGCTACCATTGTTGAAGCCGTAGCCGCGATTGCAGAAAAATTTGATTTTAAAGTTTTAGCAGAAGGGGTTGAAGATAAGGAAACGTTAGAATTATTAAAAAGTTTTAACTGTGACATGTACCAAGGGTACTATAGCCATAGACCTATGCCTATGAATGAGTTTGAACAACTTCTTTAATACATTAAGAAGATACCCAAAAATGGTATCTTCTTTTGTAGAGCTTACAATGCTTTAGTTGCTAGCGTCGCTACCCTTTGAGCAAATGCACCTTTGTCTTTAGGCTCAAGTCCTTCTGAAAGTTTTGCAGAATCCAATAGTATCCATGAAAGATCATCAAATAGAGATGTGTCTTCAAGACCATCAAGTTTCTTGATCATCTCATGATCTGGATTGATCTCCAGGATAAGAGGTATCTCAGGCATCTCTTGTCCCATTTGAGCAAACATCGCTGCCATTCCTGCCATAGGATCAGAACTGTCTTTGATCACACATGATGGACTAGAAGTCAGTCTTGTAGACGTTTTTACTTCTTTGACCTCATCACCGAGTACCTCTTTGATCTTGTCTGTAAGAGACTTGAACTCTTTAGAGATCTCCTCTTTCTCCTCTTCACTCTTGGAATCCGGCGCATCGATCGTTGTAATATCTTTAAGACTCCACTCTTTGTAAGTTCCGATCATAGGAGTAACGATACTGTCGACTTCTTCATCATCCAAAATAAGTACTTCAATACTAGCTTTATTATAGGCTTCAAGCAATGGTGAATTTCTCAATACGTTCTCATCACCGCCGATAATATAATAGATCTCTTTCTTCTCAGAATTTCCACGGCTTATATACTCTTCAAAAGAGACCAAGCCTTCCTGTGTTGAACTCTTGTACTTGACGATATCAAGTAGTAATTCTTTATTTACATGGTCTGTGTAAATACCCTCTTTAACTACCCTATTGTACTGTTCTACAAAAGTATCTGCATCTTCACCGCTTAACTTTTTGATCGCCTGAAGGATCTTCTTTGTTGAGTTTTGTTTAATGTTCGCCAAGATCTTATTTTCCTGAAGCAACTCACGAGATACATTCAGTGGTAAATCTTCTGAGTCAATGATACCCTTTACAAAACGCAAATATGGAGGTAACAGCTCTTTGTTATCATCAGTGATAAATACACGCTTCACATAGAGTTTGACTCCTGCTTCATAATCTGCTCTATACATATCCATTGGAGCTTTTTTAGGAATATAGAAAAGTGTAGTGAATTCATTGGTACCCTCTACTCTATTATGCAGATAAGTCAACGGTTCATCATCACCATGTGACAATGTTTTATAGAATTCTATGTAATCCTCTTTTTTCAATTCTGATTTTGATACTGTCCATAAAGCTGTAGCAGCATTGATCTGCTCAGATTTATTGACCATTTTCGTCACGGCATCATCACCTTCACCTTCAGTCTCTTCTTCAGAATAGTTCAAAATGATCGGGTATGCGATGTGGTTTGAATATTTCTTAACTACCTCTTGTGTTCTCCACTTGTCCAAGAACTCTTTCTCATCCTCTTTAAGCTTGATATAAATGATCGTTCCATGCTCTTCTTTTGTCACCGGTTTGACTTCATACTCACCTGTGCCATCCGTACTGAACATATACGCCTGCTCTTCACCCGCCTTCTTTGAGATCACATCTACTTTATCCGCGACCATGAAAACAGAGTAGAATCCTACCCCGAACTGTCCAATAAGATTCGAATCTTTTTGTGCATCCCCTGTAAGATTCTCCATAAATGCTTTTGTACCAGACTTGGCAATGGTTCCCAAATGATCCATCAAGTCAGCTTCATTCATTCCTATACCGTTATCTCCGATCGTAAGTGAGTTATCTTCTTTATCAAGTTTAATAAAAACTTTTCCAGACCACTCTTCTGCTTTGAATTTTTCATCGGTTAAAGAGAGATAGTTAAATTTGTCCAATGCATCAGAAGCATTCGATACAAGTTCTCTAATGAAAATTTCTTTGTTTGAATAGAGTGAATGTGTCATGAGCTTTAAAAGTTGCCCGATCTCTGTTTGAAACTGGTGTTTTGCCATACTGTTTCTCCTATATAGTGTTAAATTTTGTAGGATTATAATATATTTTTCTAAATATTACAAGTTTTCAGAAAGAAAGTTTAGTGTTATTGACTAAAGTATATAAATTGATGTATATTTTTAAAATATTTCACTTTACGCTATAATAGAGAATGAAAAATTTATATTTAATCAGACATGCAAAATCTGACTGGAGTGACATGAGTCAAAGTGACTTCGAAAGAGGTCTGAACAGAAGAGGACAAAAGGCTATCTTTACTATGGCCGATGCACTGCTTGAAAAAGGAGTCATACCCGACCTCATTCTTTCGAGTTCGGCTCATAGAGCTAAACTTACAGCAAAAGGTTTAGCGCATGAACTCGGATACAATGGAAAGATAAAATATATAGATAAACTCTATATGGCTGAACCTTTCGATGTAATTTCCATACTAAAAGAGATTAAAGACAAATACCATAATGTATTTGTTGTAGGTCACAATCCGGAGACCACTGAATTGACAGACCTTATGATGGATGAGTATATCGATAATGTACCTACTTTAGGGATCATATCTTTTGAACTACCCCTCAAACATTGGAAAAAGTTCAAACCAGAAAAAGCAAGATTTAACTTTTTTATCTATCCTAAAATGTATAAGTAAACTCTAACGTTTCCATTCAAGTTTTTCTATGTCTATCTTCTCATTGGAAAATGGCTCAATGATGACATCGATATCGTCTAATTTATACTTCAAAGGAAAACCTACTTTTGAGTCTTTTGAAGTACTCTCCAGGATAAAATACTTCTTTCCGTTCACCCAAAGCCCTTTTCTTCTCTCTAATCGCTTATCCTCTATCGAGACAATGATAAAAATATGTTTGGGTACCAATACAAAATAGGCCTCTTTATCTATCGCATATAACATGGAGATAAGCAGATTGCTCTTATCATCACAGTCACCAAAATTTTGCTGAATGGTCTTTTGGGCAGAATAACGTTGGAAGGTGGTTGTATGGTATGGAATATTACTCACAAAATCCAACAGCATTTGCACTTGACACAGTTCATCACCGCATTGATGTGTCAACTCATGTGCTTTTGTTTGTATCTCTTCAGAAGTGGTAACGTAAGAAGTATAGATACCATTGGATGTACCTACTTGTGTTCTGTCTACGATCTTTACTACTTTGATTACACCGTAAACGAAGAGTACAAATGCAATAGCTATAATAACAAGAGAAAGATTTTTTTTACTCTCACTTGTCATATTAACCCTATGGAATAGTTACTCTTATTCCTTTTAAAGAGGATCACAACCATATTTTTTACGCTCAGCTAAAAGCTCTGCATGTCTTTTCTCAATATCCCTTAACATTTTCTTTTTATTGTTACTTACCGTAAAGCCCGGTGAAGGTAATGCACTAGCCTTTTCTTCTAAATGAAATGCACTGGTATTTTTTACCATGCTCGTAAATTGAGACAACTCTATAAGTTCTTCATCTAAACTATTACATTTTTCTGAGGAAAAAATAGTGTCATCTGAAGTCGTCGTTTTCTCATCCATTTGAGCAGTGCTTGTAGCCGCAGATGCTTCAACATTTTGAGTTTGAGGCACTGCTACTGTCATTTGTTCCTTATTCATGCTCGGAGTATTTTCTTGTACCGGTGCTGCTACAGATCTTACTTCTGCATCAACTACAGTGCTATTGCTTACCTGGGACGTAGTTTCAATCGGTTTTATTGACTCTTTAAATGCAACAGCTGATGATTCAGAAGAATATGCAGGTTTACTTGTGACTACGATTTTATCAGGTATTTGACTCGTGCTGGTAGTTATAGGAGTTTTACATCCATATTTTTTATGCTCCGCTGCATACTCTGCATATTTTTTCTCTGCATCTCTTAGCATCTGCTTTTTATTATTACTTACTGTGATCCCCGGTGTTTCGATCGCATTTGCTTTCTCTTCTAAATAGAAAGCACTGGTGTGCTTCACCACTTCAGTGAACCGGTCTAATTGAAAAACTTTAGCTTCAAGTGCAGCACATTGATTTAAAATTGGCATTTGCTCTGCCATTACAGCTGTGTCTGTCTTTACAGGGGTTTCACAACCGTATTTTTGACGCTCTGCTGCATACTGTGCATATTTTTTCTCTGCATCTCTTAGCATCTGCTTTCTATTATTACTAACGGTGATCCCCGGTGTAGGTATCGCGTTGGCTTTTTCTTCCAAATAGAAAGCACTGGTGTGCTTCACCACTTCAGTGAACCGGTCTAATTTCAAAACTTTTTCATCAATGGCAGCACATGGATCAGAAGCTAAAGAGGGATTACCTACTACAGCCATTTCATCAGTTAATTGAGTCGTAGAACATGCTGTCATAAATGTCGCGATAGTAAAAAACGAGAGTGTGTAGAGAAGCGTATGTTTCATATAATATTCCTTTAAAAAATATTATAGCAAAAGCTACTCAAATAAACTTAATTATCTTGTGGTTAAATCTCTTCTAATCTTTTGCGTGTTACCTCATCAGGTTCAACTTCACATAAATTGGTATCTTGCCCACAGTGGCGGCATGTCGTTCTAATAGTAAAGATATACCAACCATTTTTGTCTTTCCACAACGATTCTCCACATTTGGGACATGTGATACGACTCCAGATAATAGCTAGTATCATTGTTGGGAACAAAAGATACATATTTTCTGAAAAAATTGAGAGTATGATCAAGCTTCCTACCACAAAGAAAAGAAATATATATTTAGCATATGATGAGATACACATGATAAGGCTATTCCCACTCGATCGTTGCAGGTGGTTTAGAACTTATATCATACACAACTCTGTTAATACCATCGATCTCATTGATGATCCTTCTGCTCATACCTTCTAGTACATCATGTGGAATATGTGCGAAAGTAGCGGTCATCCCATCTACAGATTCAACCATACGGATACAAACTGTGTTGTCATAAGTTCGGTTGTCACCCATGACACCTACGGACTGTACGTTAAGCAGTACTGTAAATGCCTGCCATACCTTGTCGTAGTAACCTGTCGCTTTGAGTTCCTCTTGCATAATGGCATCTGACTCTCTAATGAGGTGTAGTCCTTCTTCTGTCACGGCCCCCATAGTTCTAATGGCAAGTCCAGGTCCTGGGAATGGGTGTCTGCCTATCATATTTTTAGGCAGTCCAAGTTCAAGTCCCAGTTTTCTTACTTCATCTTTAAAGATCTCTCTAAGAGGTTCTACCAGTTCAAATGTCATCCAATCTGGGAGTCCACCTACATTATGGTGAGACTTGATCGTCTTAGATGGTCCCTTGACTGAAACGGATTCGATCACATCTGTATAAAGAGTCCCTTGTGCCAAGAATGCAACATCTGAATGTTTCTTCGCTTCTATATCAAAGACTTCAATGAACTTTTCACCTATCGCTTTACGTTTTGTTTCTGGGTCCGACACACCATCAAGTGCTTCCATGAACTCTGTCTTCGCATCTACAGTGATAAGTGGTATGTCTAACATTTTAAACATCGCTTGTACCTGCTCTGCTTCATCTTTACGTAGAAGTCCCTGGTCCACAAATACACAGATAAGCTGCTCTTTAGGTAACGCTTCGTTCAGCATCGCGGCAACTACTGAAGAGTCAACTCCTCCACTTACACCACAAAGTACTTTTTTATCCCCGACCTGTGCTTGTATCGCAGCAATTTTTTCCTTGGCAAAACTTCCCATATTCCATGTACTGTCACAACCACAGATGTGTTTGGCAAAGTTTTTCAACATCGCTGTACCCTCTACAGAGTGGTGTACCTCTGGGTGAAACTGAAATGCATAGATATTTTTACTCTCATTCGCTATCGCAGCATATGGAGAATTTTCACTTGTACCAACAACTTCAAAACCTTCAGGGATCTGTTCGGCCCTATCACCGTGGCTCATCCATACGATAGAGTCATCAGAGATACCTTGAAAGATGTTAGAATTATTTTCTATCTTGAGTTTTGCTTTTCCATACTCATGATGATCTGCAGGGATAACACTTCCGCCAAAGTGTTGTGTGATCAACTGCATACCGTAACAGATACCTAAAATTGGCAGTCCAAGCTCCCACACACCTTCGTCAGGTTTATACGCATCTTCCGCATAGACAGATGCCGGACCACCGGAAAGAATAATACCTTGCGGTTTTCTGGCTTTAATATCTTCAATACTCTCACGGTATGGTACTACTTCTGTATATACACCACTCTCTCTTAGTTTTCTAGCGATGAGTTGTGTGTATTGTGATCCAAAATCCAATACGAGTATAGGTACTTGTTTGTGACTCGTCATTTAGTGACTCGCTTGCACTGAATTTTAATTCTTGCCATGTAGGTTTCCTTGAATAGATAAAATATAATGCGATTATACAATGAGTATGATTAAAACCCTTCTTTAGCTGTTTTGTATTTCAATAATAATGACCGGAAGTACAAAAAGAACTAAAAGAGCGTTGAGATGTGAGACAAATGTGTCTCATATCTTTATAATAGATAATATAAGAACAGTGAAGAGAACAGCAATACTGCTACCCACATCACCATACCGCCTAATGAACGGGAATTCGCTAAAAAGCCTTGTGCACCAAAGATCTCAGTTGCAGTCGCCTGAGTTGACTGTAGTAGTCTTTCAGCTTTCAATTCGACCTTGGTGTAGAGCGAAGCACAAACATTGCCTACACTATAAATTACCTTAGGGAATAATTTACGATATATCCACTCAGCATCAATATTCACTGATTTGAGTTCAGGTGGGTAGATACCAGCTAATTGCAACCAAACAAAGGCTAATGCCGAGAAGAAAAGTAGCTGTAACTGTGCCAGAATATGTGTAGCATCGTAAGGTGAGTACTCCATTGGCCAAGGCATCATGGCATAAAAGGCTTCTGGGAAAACACCAATGGCAATACAAAGTGCTGAACTGATCGCCATTGCCCATAACATAGGGTTCGGTGCCTCTTTGGCTGTTTTTATGTATTTAGAATCATGCGCAAAGAAAGCAAAATATGGAATTTTAATACCTGCATGGTGGAATACCCCAGCAGCCGCAAACAAGAGTATCAGCCATACACCGTAATAGCCTTCCATTAACACGGCACTCACGATCATCGATTTAGTGACAAATCCGCTAAACAGCGGGAAGGCAGATATCGAAGCAGCACCAATAATAGCAAATGTAGTTGTTTTTGGCATTCGCTTATAAAGACCACCCAACTCGGAACCACGCATCTCCCCGGTGGCATATAGTACTGCCCCCATACTCATCATCAATAACCCTTTAAAGATAACATCAGCAAAAGCATGTCCTACTGCACCATTCAAGGCTAATTCAGTACCAATACCAATACCAACGATCATAAATCCTACCTGGTTGATCAAACTGTAGGTCAGTACCCGTCGTAGATCATTTTCGATAACAGCATAGTAAATCGGGAAGAAGGCCATCACCGCACCAATATAGATCATAATATCCGTACCGGCATACGAACGTGCCAATGCATATACCGCTACTTTCGTTGTGAATGAACTCAAGAAGACTGTACCACTGACAGTGGCTTCCGGATAGGCATCGGTAAGCCAGTTATGCAGTAGCGGGAAGGCACTCTTGATACCAAATGCCAAGAAGATAAGCCAACCGCCTGGAGCATCCAGACCGATGAAATTGAAATCAAGATTCCCAACTGACTGATAGTAAATAATAATTCCGGCTAAGAGTAGCAGTCCAGAGATAATCTGTGTTACCAAGTAACGAATACCAGCATGGAATGACGCTTCAGTGCGACGGGCAAAAATCAATACTGATGATGTTAGAGCCATTAACTCCCAATAGATGAACAGAGTCAGCATATCTCCTGCAAGAACAGCACCTATCGCACTACCAGCATACGCTTGAGCGGCAAAGTGCTGAAGTGTATCTTTATGATACAAAGCGTAGATATTACCTAAGAGTGCTGCGATACAGAATAGATAACCAAAAAGCATAGAGAGTTTGTCTATCCTTATCGGCGTCATTTCAAAGCCCATCAGTGTGAAGGTATAGGTGTGTCCAATCTCAAGGTTATAAAGACCATAAGCCGCAATGAATGGCGTTGCGAGCATAATGACAGCACGTAACCATCCACGAGTGATAAGTGTTAGAATGGCAACGATAAAAAATGGTAAAATCGGTAAAAAATCAGCCATTATCTTTCTCTCCTATCATCCATCTCTTTATGGTCGTAATAATCTTCATCACGCATAACCAGTTTACGTAATTCACGTGCTAGCAATACCAGTATCACACATGCAAGGAACCCGTATATGGCATAAAAACCGGTAAAGGACTCCCATGGGTGCACAGTATGCCTATGTATAACTAGATCCATAGCAAATAGTACAAAACAAGTGACGTAAAGAATTCTTATCAGTAGTTTTACATTTTTTGGATTATCAAAGAGGTGTTTTTTATTGTTCATGGTATTATTTGCTCCACAAGATTCCAAGCCGGGTTAACCAGGAAAAAGAGTAA
>Ga0180436_10002021_pt1 | contig 19460 bp, 18 predicted proteins | sample SS_ome_2_FD_132434 | JGI IMG/M metagenome (GOLD analysis project Ga0180436, IMG submission 132434) | Hypersaline lake sediment archaeal communities from the Salton Sea, California, USA - SS_3_S_2 metaG | ecosystem: Environmental > Aquatic > Non-marine Saline and Alkaline > Hypersaline >...
GACCACAGGCAGCAACGCGTTCAAGCTGCTCCCGTTCGGTCACAACTACAAAGGCCCAGTTCTGCTTGTTCTTCGACGATCCGGTCCAGCGGGCGGCCTCCAGGATGGCCGCCATATGCTCAGAAGATATCGGCTGCTCTCCGTAGCCACGAATGGCGCGGAGACTGAGGACAAAGTCGTAGTTGTTCATGCATAGAAGAATAAGCGACGACAGCCAGCTGCGGCTCAGCCGGACCGGCTTTGCCGCCGTCAAGCCACTTTTTGCCTGGTCATTAATGGTCTGCACAAATGTGCAACATGGCCTCTTTCCGGGCATAATGCGTATATTCCGTTGCAAAGATGCAACGGAGTGTGCTTGTTTGTGGGAACTATCTACACCACGAAGGTGTTGGTTTCCACGGATGGAACATCAGATGCGTGTGCTGATAATCGAAGACTCTGCAGTGCTGCGACGTCTCATTGAGACGTGCTTCCGTGATTATGGGGCAATATTCGAGAACCAGCGACTCCCCCACAGCCCGCAGCGCTTGGGAGGCTTCAAGGAGGCCGACCTCGTCGTGATCGGCATGTATCAACCGTTTGCCATCGGGCTCGGCATCGTCGCTCGGCTGCTCGCCCGCGCCAAGCGACCGGCGATCGTCGCCATCACCACCGACACTCGCGAAAAGTCGATCCAGGCCATCGAGGAAGCCGGGGTCGACGCCGTGGTCAAGATGCCTTTCCGACCCGACGACCTACGCCGGGCCGCTGAAGCCGCCCTGGCCCAACGGCCGTAGCACTACTCTCCCAATTGGATCCCGCACCACATCGCCTGCAAGAATGGAACCCCTTCCAAGGGAGAACTCATGGCTAGGACAACCAGCGACCGGAAAGCCGGGTTTCTCGAGAGCCTGCTGCTGGGAACCACGCGCGATCAGATCCCGAGTCTGATCCCGGGGGTTCTACTCGCCCTAATCGTGGTCGCAGCTTCAGCTGTGCTCGCCGAGTTGGTCAATGCCGCGCTTGGGTTCGACGGTCTCATTTCGTTCATTCTGGTTGCCATCGTGCTCGGCATGCTCATTCGCAACACGGTCGGGCTGGGCGACCGCTTCTCCCCCGGGCTCCAGTTCTCGCTGAAGAAGCTGCTCCGCCTGGGCATCATCCTGCTGGGCATCCGACTCAGCCTCGGCGATGTACTGGAGATCGGTGGCTTTGGTATCCCGGTGGTAGTCGGCGCAGTGGCGACGGGGCTCATCGTTGCCATTGCGGCCACCCGCCGCCTCGGCCTGTCAGATCGGCTCGGTGCGCTCATTGCGATCGGCACCGGCATCTGCGGTGCAACTGCGATTGTTGCGGCTGCCCCCGGATTGCGGGCCAAGGAGGAGGAGGTGGCCTATGCCGTGGCCAATATCACGATCTTTGGCATCGCGGCCATGCTGCTCTATCCCTTCCTCGGCAATCTGATCTTTGCCGGGGACATCGCCAATACCGGACTATTCCTCGGCACATCGATTCACGAAACTGCGCAGGTGGCAGGGGCGGGCCTCATCTACGATCAGTCGTTCAACGTCGCGGCTACACCAAGCGTTGCCGACGTCGCCGTTGTCGCCAAGCTGGTTCGCAACGTGATGATGGTTATCGTCATCCCGGGCATCACATATCTCTATGCAACAAGCATGGCGAGGAATGGAGAAGAAACCGGCACCGGAACCAGGATCCGCGACATGTTCCCGGTCTTCATCATCGGGTTCATCATCATGGCCGCAGTCCGGTCGATCGGTGACGCAGCCGTCGACGGGGGCGGTGCTGCCTTCGGAATCTGGGAGACCACCGCCTGGTCCGATCTGACCCACTGGGTTCGCACCGTTGCCGAGTACACCCTGGCAACGGCGATGGCGGCGGTCGGGCTCGGAACCTCGCTGGCGCAGCTAAGAGGGCTCGGACTGAAGCCGTTTGTTGTTGGCATTGCTGCGGCCGCGTCGGTGGGTGTCGTCAGTGTCGGGCTGGTTTCGATCTTCGGGCCGCTAATCAGCATCTAGTCCGGGATCCAGCCGTTCCTCGAGTCGCGCAACGACTTCACCCAGGCGCTCCACCTCGGGGCCGATGCCCTTGCGTAGCCGCCACACCAAGCGTATAAACGCCATCGGCCCTGTGGGCAGGTCCGCCTCTGCAACCGCAACATCGAGATGCTCGCCAATCTCCGCCAGCTCGGACGGCGGTGCGATGCGAGCGACGAGGCGCAGCGCCAACCGCTTCGACAGAAACACGAAGGCAAGTGCGCCGAGGGCGATCATGAGGAGCGCAAAGGACAGCCCACTCCAGATCCCGTCGAGCATCATCATGCCGACCAGACCCAGGGCGGCGAAACCACCGGCAACCTTGTAGGCCAGACCGGTCTTCTCATTCACCTGATTCGTCAGTAGCGACGAAACCGCACCCTTGGCAAAGTCATTGAGTTCGATGCGTCCGAGAATAGGGGAACCCCGGTGAGGGGACAGATCGTCAAACGCGTGAAGAAGCGAGGAGAAGACATGAGAAAGGCAATAATCACTCTGGTCCTGGCTACTGCGCTTGCGTCGTGCTCCGGAAGCGAAGAGGCAACGACTACCACAGCGGGCTTGGCCAATCCGGCCTCCGTATTCTGTGAGGAGCAAGGCGGCAGCGTTGATATCCGCACCAGCGACGACGGCGGCCAGTTCGGCGTATGCGTCTTCGCCGACGGTTCCGAGGTCGAAGAGTGGGCCTACTTCCGCGGCGAAGCTACCCCGGAGATCCCGTAGACAATTGCAGCGGGCGCCGCTCGAACGGGCGACGCCCGAGGAGGTGCTGCCTAGAACGCTTCGTCGGCCATCTCCATCAACCCGCCGTCTTCCCGCACTGCTTCGAGCTGGCGGGTCTTCGTCTTGGGCAAGGCATGCTGGGCGAAAAACCGGGCCGATGCGATCTTGCCTTCGTAGAACGCCTTGTCCCGAGCATCGGCTTCGGGCAGGGCGGCAAGCGCCACTTCGGCATGCTTCAACAGCAACCAACCGATGGTTACCTCGGAAGCACTCTCGAGCAAAGCGTTGGCGTGGAGAGCGAGCTTGTAGAGACTGTCGGGATCCTGTTGGGCACCCATCAAGTGGCCCACCATTACCCCCACATGCTCCTGGGTAGCCTCGAGGGCCTTGCCCAGCAACTCTCGCTCCACGGCCAGCTCTTCCGAACCACCCTTGACGGTCTCCAGCATCTCTCCGGCAAGAGACATCAGCGCCTGGCCCTGATCGCGGGCAATCTTGCGGAAGAACAGATCGAGCGCCTGGATCGCAGTTGTCCCCTCGTAGAGGGTATCGATCTTGGTATCCCGTATGTACTGCTCGATGGGGTAGTCGGTAGTGAAGCCGGAGCCGCCGTAGACCTGGAGCGAAACCGACAGCAGCTCGTATGCCTTCTCCGATGAATATCCCTTGACCATCGGCAGCAAGAGGTCGTCACGCTTGGCCCACAGGTCATCATCGGGGAATCGCTCCTTCTGGTCTTGCACCCAGGCGGTGTAGTACAGAAGTGCCCGCAAACCCTCGACGTGTGATTTCTGCAGCATCAGCATTCGCCTCACATCGGGATGACGAATGATCGCGACCCGCGGTGCGGTCTTATCCATCATCTGTGTGAGGTCGGGGCCCTGGACACGTTCCTTGGCGTACTCGAGCGAGTTCAGGTAGCCGGTTGACAGAGTCGCAGTTGCCTTGGTCCCGATCAGCATGCGGGCCCGTTCGATGACTCGGAACATCTGGCGAATCCCGTCGTGGGCGTTACCAACGAGATGACCGACACAAGGCTCGTCCACGCCGAACGTGAGCTCGCAGGTTGTGGACGCCTTGATACCCATCTTCTTTTCGAGGTTGGTAGCAACCACACCGTTGCGCTCCCCAAGCGAGCCATCCTCGTTCACCAGGAACTTAGGGACGATGAACATCGATAGACCCTTGGTGCCCGGCCCGGCACCCACCGGGCGGGCCAGCACGAGGTGAATGATGTTCGCAAAGGCATCGTGGTCCCCGGACGTGATGAAGCGCTTCACTCCCTCGAGGTGATAAATGCCGGCATCTTCGTCAACCGGGATTGCCTTCGTGGTGCCGGCACCGACGTCGGACCCGGCATCGGGCTCGGTGAGCACCATGGTGCCGCCCCAGCCGTTTTCCAGCGCCGGTTTGACGAATCGTTCGACCTGCTCGGGAGTGCCGACCTCGTTGAGGACGACGGCCATCAACGTGCCGATGAAGAGAAAGGCGGTCGGATTCGCCCCGACCAGAATCTCCTGTACCGCCCAACGCAGTGACGAGGGGGCGGCGACACCATCGAGTTCCGAAGGACGGAACAGGTTGTCCCAACCCGCCTCGTAGTAGGCGTGCAGCGAGTCTTTGAGACTCTGCGGCAACCTGATCTCGCCGTTCTCCAGGACCGGCGGATTGCGGTCGGCGTCCTCGAAACTGGCCGCAAACTCGTCAACGGCAAACCGCCCGATCTCGTCGAGCATGTGACGAGCGGTCTCCTCGTCCATGTCGACGAAAGGGTCTTCACCCATGTATTGCTGAGTGTTGTACGCCTCGAAGAGATTGAACTTGATGTCTCGAAGGTTCGTCTTGTAGTGGCTCATGACAGACCCCGTTGCTCGCGGATGAAGAAACGCTGCATTCGAATTTGACTATACACTCTATTTTGAGTGAATGCTCCAAGTTTGTCGCAATCCGGCTATCGTTGCTTCGAGAAAGGAACCAACGTTGGCTCGATACAAAGCAGGCATCCGGACTGAGGCCCGCATCATCGATGCGACGCGGGAACTCCTCGCTGAGTCCGGTCTGGATGGCACCACACTGAAGGCCATCTGCGACCGTGCCGGTGTGCGCGCCGGCAGCTTCTACAACCTCTTTCCTACCAAGGAGGACGCCGTACTGCGGGTGGTCAAGGACGCCATCCGCGCCGTCGATCCGAACCCCGCCGGCGACGCACCCGACACGTTGCACGAACTAGTCGAGGCCTATGTCTCGTTTGTCACCGGCCAACCGGACGTCGCTCGCGTGTACTTGCGAATTGCAATCTCCGGCGCCACCAACGGATCCCTGGGCGACAGCATGAAGCGCCATCACCATCGCCGGGTCGGTCGCTTCGCGGCCGCAATCGGCAGGGAGAACCCCGAACTAACCGACGCCGAGAGCGAGGCGCATGCCGAGATCGTTCTCGCCACCCTCAGCGGCCTTGCCTTCATGTGGCTGCTCGACCCTGATTTTGACTTCGCCCATCGGGCACGGCTGGCCGTGACGGTGCCGCTGACCGCTCACGAGCCGAGCCGCGTCACCAATCTCGAGTAAACCCACGACGGCAGCGGAGCCGTTCCCGGCTCCGCCTCCCGAGCGTCGCGACTCCGGAAATCGCCTGCTACCCCGTGCGCAGGGCGGCTAGCTTCGTTACACCCCGACGATGTGCTGGGGCAGGATGGGGACGCGGATCAGATCACGGCCAACCGCATCTCTGATTGCGGCGGCAACTGCCGGACCGGCCGATATCGTCGGTGGCTCTCCGATCCCCTTGGCCCCCAGCGGCCCCCATCGCTCCGGCTCTTCGACCCATTTCACCTCGACGTGAGGTGCATCGAGGAAGGTTGGAAGCAAGTAATCGGTGAAGTTGGCGTTCTTGATGACACCCTTGTCCAGAACAAGTTCCTCCAGGGTGGCCAGGCCCACGCCTTGCAGGGTTCCGCCTTCGATTTGGCCGAGCGCCGCGACCGGGTTGAGCAGCTTGCCGACGTCGTGGACTGCATCGACCTGCACGACCCGCACCAGCCCGAGCTCAGGATCGACATCGACGACCGCTCGATGCGCAGCAACAGCCCAGGCCGGATGGGCGTTGCCCTGCCCGTTCTCATCGGTGGCAAACGTCTCCGGATGGCGATAGCGTATCTCGTGCTCTCTCGGCCCCAGCTCACACACCTCGTCGAGAGTCACGATCAGCCGGCCATCCTTCCAGACGCCTTCGCCGGAGAGATCGTCACCACCGTATTCCTCCAGGAGGCGCTTGCGGAGTTCCAAAGCACACTGGTAAGTCGCCCCGCCGGTCATCTGTGTTTGCCGCGAAGCAGAGGTGGAACCTGCCGACCCGATGCTGCCTGTATCGGTCCACACCACTGCGACCTGCTCGATCTGGAGCACCTCGCGGACGAGTTGCTGGATGATGGTCACCATGCCCTGGCCGACCTCGGCGGCGGCCGTGTACACCTCCACCCCGATCGGGCTCAGAACAAAACGAACGTCGCTGTAGTCATCGAAGGCTTCCGAGAACGCAAGGTTCTTGAGGGTTACCCCATAGCCCACGCCACGTCGGATATGCCGGCGGTCTGTGGTCAAGCCGGTACCGCCCGGCAGATGCCGGACGTCGTCGGAGTCGAGGGGCTCGGCTACCGGCATGGCTGCCAGCTCGTCGATGAGCTCTGCCGTGGGCAGTGAACCCTCGATCAGTTGACCCGAGGTGTTCAGGGCATCGCCCCGCCCCAGGGCGTTGCGCCGCCTGATCTCCAGCGGGCCGAGGTCCAGCTCGGCTGCCAACTTGTCCATTTGTGCCTCATGCGCGTATGCAGTCTGCACACCACCAAAGCCGCGCATAGCACCGGCCGGCGGGTTGTTGGTCTTGACGGCAACCGCGTCAACGAAGACGTTGTCACAACGGTACGGGCCGACGGCGAAGTAGGCGGCGTTGGCAATAACCGCATTCGACGATGACTCGTAAGCGCCGCCGTCGAGGATCAAACGAGCCTCGACCTTGACCAGCTTGCCGTCGCCGTCGGCTTCGTGCCGGTACCACATGCGGGCCGGATGCCGATGGACGTGGCCGACGAAAGACTCCGATCGGTCGAACATCATCTTGATCGGGCGACCCGTGCGCAACGCGGCCATACACAGGTGAATGTGCATGCTCACGTCTTCGCGCGCACCAAAGGCCCCTCCCATTCCCACCGGATGACAGCGAACTTGCTCGGGCTCGATATCGAGGCATGGGTAGATCTGCCAGTGATCGCTGTGCACCCACTGCGAAACCGCGTACAGGTCCACACCGCCGTCCCCATCGGGAATAGCGAGGCCGGCCTCGTTACCGAGCGGTGCCTGGTCCTGCTGCCCGACCTCGTAATAACCCTCGATAGCGACTGTGCCCGTTGCGTCGCGGTCGCCGCGGCGGATCTTCATCCGTCTCGTCTGCGAATCACGAGCGTCGGCTTCCTCCATGTCGGTGAGCGGTTCCAGAGGCGCGAACTCGATATCGATGGCGGCAACACCCCGCTTCGCCGTGGGGAGATCGGAGGCAACCACTACTGCAATGGGCTCTCCCCAGTAGTTGCATTCGCCGTCGGCGAAAACCGGCTGGTCCGGTACGTGCATGCCGAAACCCTGACGGCCGGGGACGTCTTCCTGGGTAAGAACCAATACGACACCACCAACCGCATACGCGGGGGCGGTGTCCAGCTTGGTGATACGGGCTCGAGCATGGGGACTACGGAGCGTGGCGGCCCACAACATCCCATCGGCGTGGAGGTCCGACGCGTAGGCGAAGTTGCCGGTGACCTTGGGGATACCGTCGATACGAAGCGGAGACTCACCAACGCCGCCGCGCACCCTCTGCCTGGTGATAGGAGAAGTCGTCATGCTGTCCCCTCCGCTAGTTCCTCGAGCGCTCTGGCGATTGCGCCGTACCCGGTACAGCGGCAGATGTTGCCGGAGAGCGCTTCCTTGATCTCGTCGGACGTCGGGTGTGGGTTCTCTTCAAACAAATGGGCAGCAGTGACAACGAAGCCGGGTGTGCAGAAGCCGCATTGCACCGCTCCGTGATCGAGCAGTGCCTGCTGCACGGCATGGAGCTCACGATCGCGACCGATGCCTTCAACGGTCGTGATCTCTGAGCCCTCGCAGTCGGCGGCCATCACCAGACAGGATGTGACGACGACGCCGTCGAGAATTACGGCGCACGATCCGCATTCCCCTTGCTCGCATGCGTTTTTGGATCCGGGCAGACCCAGCTCTTCGCGCAGCACGGTGAGCAGGCTCTCCGGGCCGGAGACGTTGGCGATGCGGTCTTCTCCGTTCACAGTGAAGCTCACAATCATGATGCAAGACACCTTTCGAGAAGCCTTCGCGCCAGAACACCAGCGGCATGCCGCCGATATGACTCGGTGGAGCGATGGTCGGTAATGGGAGTTACCTCTGCGGACACAGTCCGCGCGAACTCCTCTAGCACTTCCGCAGTGGGCTCCCGGTTCTCATCGATCAGCTGCTCGGCAGCGCGAACCCGGATGGGCGTGGGAGCTACCGAGCCGAGGGCAACACGGACCGAACCATCGTCGTCGCGGATCACCACGGCCGAGACCGTCGAGATGACCATCGCACTGCGTTGGCCGATCTTGGCGAAGTGCTGGTTGGTGGGAACATGCTCCGGCAGCACTGCGGCCACGATCACTTCGTCCGGCTCGAGCGCGTTTCGCTTTACACCGGTGAAGAACTCTTCCCAAGAAAGCCGGCGGGTCCCCCGCTCTTGCGAAGCAACCTCTATCTCTGCATCGACCGCAGCCAACCAGGGAAGACCGTCTCCGGCGGGACTCGATGTGCCGATGTTGCCTCCAATGGTGCCCGCCGCCCTGATCTGGGGCGAGCCGACGGTCCGGGAGAGTTGGGCAAGAGCCCGGTGCTCGCTCTGCTCGAGACGGGCCCAAGTGACGCCGGCGCCGATGCGCCGGGCCTCGACTTCCGCTATCTCCTCGATGCGCCGCAGAGCGATGATGTGCTCGGGCTTGGCGTGACCGAAATTGACCTCGACCATCAGATCTGTGCCACCGGCGAGCAAGTCGGCACCGGGATCCTGCGCTCGTGCGTCGAGGGCTTCACTGAGACTTGTAGGGCGGGTGATCTCCACTCGGCACCTCCTCTTTACTGATTGTAAACCGTGGGCATGAGTCGCTCAGCTGCCAAGCAGCGTCGCGGCCAATCGATTGTGCCGCTCGATCAACGGCTCGAGCTCCACTGTGGCGAGTTCGCCGTTCACGACGACCGGGCGGCCACCGACGTAGTTGAAATCAACGTTGACCGGGGCGACCAGCATCGCTGCTGCAACCGGATCATGGAGTGCTCCGGCATATTCGAGCCGACTCAGGTCGATGGCGATGAAGTCGGCCGCCTTGCCGGGCTCCAGCGAACCGAGGTCGGGACGGCGCAGCACTGCGGCGCCACCACGGGTGGCCAACTCGATCGCAGTGCGGGCGGTGAGCAACTCCCCCCCGCTCTGATTGGGGGCGGCGTCGAGGCGGGCAAGCAGCATCGCCAACCGTGCCTCGCCCAGTAGGTGGCTCCCATCATTGCTGGCCGAGCCATCGACTCCCAGGCCGGTGGGAACGCCGGCCTGGAGGTATTTCCGCACCGGGGCGATCCCCGACGCTAGGCGCATGTTCGACGACGGGCAGTGAGCCACGCCCGTCCTGGCCGTTGCCATCCGTTGAATCTCGGCGTCGTTGATGAAGACGCTGTGGGCAAACCAGACATCGTCGCCCATCCAATCGAGATCTTCCATCAGCTCGATCGGGCGGCGTCCGTAAGTGGAGATGCAAAATTCTTCCTCGTCCATGGTTTCCGCGAGGTGCGTGTGCATCGTGACGCCGAAATGGCGAGCTAGGGCCGCCGAGTCACGCATGATTTCGGTGGTCACGCTGAACGGCGAACAGGGCGCAACAACAACCTGCGTCATCGAGCCGGGCTCCCCGTCGTGATAGGTCTCGATCAACCGCTGCGTGTCGGCAAGGATCGCCGAGTCGGTCTCAACGACCGAGTCGGGCGGCAGGCCCCCGTCGCTTTCCCCGAGAGACATCGAACCTCGGGAAGCGTGGAGGCGCAGGCCGAATTCCCGAGCAGCCTCGATTTCGTCGTCGAGGCGCGAGTCGTTCGGAAATAGGTAGAGGTGATCGAACGCGGTCGTACATCCCGAAAGCGCCAACTCGGCCAGGGCCAACTGAGTCGACACGCTGATGTGCTCGGCCGTCATCCGCGCCCAGATCGGATAGAGCGTACGCAACCAATCGAAGAGGCCCGCATCCTGGGCGCCGGGAACGGCGCGGGTCAGCGTCTGGTAGAAGTGGTGGTGGGTGTTGATGAACCCGGGTAGGACCAGATGCCCCGAGAGGTCGAGCACTTCGTCGGCGGTGTCGGGGAGATCCTCACTCGGACCAACCCGGGTGATGAAGCCCCCTTCGACGAGCATGGCCCCATCCGGGATCTCCCGCCGCTCTCCATCCATCGTCGCCAGTACTTGCGCATGCTTGATCAGAAGAGTGCTCATAGGAGCAAAGTTAGCGTTCTGAATCGGATGTGGCTCGATCTACGAAGCTACCGCGGTCTTGCGCTTGACCGGGATGACCCGAACAGACTCAGTCAGGGAGTGCAAGTCGAGCTGGGTCGCCCGCATTGCAGCGGAAGCGACCAACCAATCGAACAGGGCGGTGGCGTGATCCTTCTGGAGGCACTCGGGATGCCACTGCACGGCCAGCATCTCCCACGCCGGGCTCTCGGCCTCAATCGACTCGACAACACCGTCCTTTGCAGTCGCCACGACCCGCAGCCCCTCGCCGACGTCTTTCACGCCCTGATGGTGCAGCGAGTTGACAACGATCTCAGCGCGACCCACAACGCGGTGGAGACGGGAGCCCGGGGCGACCGCGGTCCGGTAATGAGGCGCAAATGCCCGACCGGCCAGATCCTGCGGATGCTCGGGCAGGTCCTGATGGAGCGTGCCCCCAAAAGCAACGTTGATAACTTGCAGGCCGCGGCAGATGCCGAGGATGGGCATCTTGCGCTTGGCGGCCTCCCGGACCAGAGCAACCTCGAACAGGTCGGATTCCGGCCGCATGCCGTACAGAGTGTCGGTCTGCGGAGCATCCCCGTAGGAGAGGGGATCGATGTCGCCACCCCCCGGCAACACCACAGCGTCGAACCGCTCGAGCAAGCGCGCCACATCGCCCGGTTCACCGTGCGCCAGCACAACCGGGATACCACCCGCCTGCTGGATTGCAGTGACATACAGGTCGTACAGACTGGTGACCTGCTGATCCCCGTAGTGCTTGGTCGTGGAGACCGCATGCTGAGCCGAAACGGCAATGACCGGCTTCATGTATCTCCAGTCGGCAGGTAGCGCCGCGGGTTGAGCATCTTGGGCAACATCGGCGGAACTCTAGAGGATGTCGGACGACCCGATACTCGACAATCGGTCTTGGTAGTCGCGGCGGTCTACTTGGGTGCCATCCTGATACCACCGTCCATACGCACCGTCGCGCCGTTCATGTAGGAGTGGGTGATGAGAAAATGCGCAGTTTCGGCGTATTCCTCAGTTGTCCCGAGCCGCTTCGGATAGAGCACCTGCTGACCCAGCGATTCTCGGGCCGGCTCGGGCAATCCCGCCAGCAGCGGGGTGTCCATGATCCCGGGCGCGATCGTATTGACCCGAACGCCGATCGCAGACAGATCACGGGCAATAGGCAGCGTCATTGCGACGATGCCGCCCTTCGAAGCCGAGTATGCGGCTTGCCCGACCTGTCCGTCGAACGCAGCAATCGATGCCGTGTTGATGATCACACCACGTTCGCCACCCTCGAGCGGTTCGGTTGGCGCCATTGCGGCCGCAGCCAATCGGATGCAGTTGAATGAACCGACGAGGTTGACTGCGATCACCTTTTCGAAGAGCGACAGCGGATGCGGGTCTCCGTTCCGGTGCAACGTGCGCGCCGGAGGGGCAACTCCGGCACAGTTGACCAGAATCCGCAACGGACCGGCGTCACCGGCGGTGGCGATGGCGGTCTGTACCTGCTCTTCATCGGTGACATCGGCGTGCACGTATGTGCCGCCGACCTGATCGGCGACGGCAGTACCGACAGCGTCCTGGAGATCGACTAGGACCACGCGAACGTCCGCCTCGGCCAAACGACGTGCCGTCGCCGCTCCCAGACCTGATGCCCCGCCGGTGATGATTGCCGAAGCTCTCGCGATGTTCATTACACGCCTTCCCAAAGTCGTTGCCGCCAGGCTACCGACCCCGTGAATTGACCTCCCGTTCGCCTGCGCTAGACCGGAACCCTCGCCAGCGATTTCTCCGGATGACGCATCTCCATGGCAGGGATACCGATTCCGTACGTAACGAAGTTCCCCTTCGGCACGATCTTGATCGCACATGTGTTGGGCATGTCGTCGATGCCCCTCGTCAGCGCTTCCCTGATATCGGACTCCACCTCATCGATATCCACTACTTCAGCGATCCCGGCGAAGGTGATGGCCGCCGGCGGCACCATGCGAACCCGAACCGGCAGACGTTGGATAGTGACCGTCATCGAAACGTGTGGATTAGAGCGGATGTGCTTGGCCTTCCATGTGTCACAACCGGTCAAGACATACAGAACGCGGTCCTTGACCTTGTACATGACGCCGGCACTGCGAGACTCGCCGGCCGCGGTGACAAAACCCAGCACTCCAAAGGGCCATTTCTCGATGTGCGGCCAGATCTCGTTTGCACTGGTGGGGAGGGCCATTCTGAAACTCCGGGTTCGACTTCTGAACATCGTTCCCAAAGCACTCCCCTCGGACCAGGGGCTCAAGTCACAATCAGCCGACCTCCGCAGTCGACCAGGACCTGGTAGGAACAGGCTAAAGCCGAACTCCTTTTTTCCGATTACGTCGCCATGGTCCTACCGCGGGAAACGCTCTCTCCGAAGCCGCCATACAGCTCGGTCCCAGCTTGGGGCCTTTTGGCGCGCGGGATCCATGCCCCGCGGTGGCTGGTACTGACGGCCGCCGTGATTGCCACCGCCGGCTTGTTGCTGGTCGACGCGCTGATCGGTTCGGACGCGCACGTACTCCTGGGAGCCTACGTGATCGTCGCGGCGGTGACCTGGGCGGGCCGGACCTATCAAGCTTCGACCGTGGGCGTAGCACTCCTGGGCCTCTGGGCGGTCAGGCAGCTCACAGCAGTAGACGGGTCCGAAGGATCGCGGATCATGCTGGCCGCCCTTTCCGGTTCGCTTCTGCTGGGAATCGGAATCGCCGTCACCAAGGCGTTTCGACGACTCGTCCTGGAGCTGGATGAGGCAACCCGGCGCGACTCGCTCACCGGCTTGCTCAACACGGGAGCGCTACAGCGGATTGGGGAACGGGCCCGGATCGAGGCCGCGCGGAGCAAGCTGCCCATCTCGATCGCGTTTCTCGACCTGGACGACTTCAAGGGGATCAACGACATCCACGGGCACGTCGTCGGCGACAACGTTCTGACTGCATTCGGCGAGGTCATCAACGAAACGATTCGGTCGACCGACATCGCGGGCCGGGTCGGCGGAGACGAGTTCGCCATCGTTCTCCCCAACACCAACCCGGCCGAGGCTACCTCCGTCCTGCAACGAATCAGGAAACGCCTGGCGACCAGGACCGACATCCCCCTCGTGACTGCAACCGCCGGCTTCGTTACCTTCCGGATCCCGCCGGGATCAGTCGAAGAGATGATTCGCGAGGCCGACGACCTCATGTATCGCGGGAAGCGACGACCGGCAGGTCATTGGCGGATGGTCGGTCGTTTGGTCGACACCGAAGGCGACGCCGATTCGGTGTCCTCGCCACGGCTGATCGACATCACCGCTGCGGGCGACGGTAAGCCGCTCTCTCCTGCCGTGTCGGCCTCCGGTCGGCGCCTCTGGTAGAGGCCACTCCGACTGTCGTGTCGCCGAAGCGACGCAGCCGGGCGCGCAACAGCGGCGTAGTGCACCGCAGATGAGACCAAAACGCAGAAGTTTTCCTAGAGTGGGGGCCGCACTCCCCAAACGTGAGCGCATCGATCGTTCCCGAAACGGACCGATCGCGGAGAAGGAGACTCTATGAATTCAAAGAACTGGCGGGTCATCGCCATTCTCGTACTCGCTCTGTCGCTGCTCGCCGCAGCATGCGGTGGTGACGACGAGGGTGACACTGCCACCACCGCGGCGCCATCGGGCGACACTGAGACGACGGCGGCGGCCATGGACGACGGTGAGGCCCTCAAGGTTGCATTTGTGCACGTCGGCCCCGTTGCCGACAAGGGCTGGTCGTGGGCGCACGATCAGGGCATGAGGTATCTCGAAGAGAATATGAACGTCGAGACGACTTTCCTGGAGAGCATCCCGGAAGGCTCCGACTCGCAACGCGTCTTTGAGGATCTCGCCGCAGACGGCAACCAGCTGATCTTCGGCACGTCCTTTGGCTATATGGAGCCGATGCTGGCTGCTGCCGAGAACTTCCCGGATGTTGCCTTCATGCATGCCACCGGCTTCATGTCGAGCGAGAACATGGGCAACTACTTCGGCGCTGCCGAGGAAGGCCGCTATCTCACGGGGATGGCCGCGGGTGCCGCAACGGAATCCAATCTGATTGGCTACGTCGCAGCGTTCCCGATCCCTGAAGTGCTGCGCGGCATCAATGCATTCACGCTGGGAGCACGAGAGGTCAATCCCGACGCCCAGGTGCAGGTCGTCTGGACCTCTACCTGGTTTGATCCACCAAAGGAAGGCACCGCGGCCCAGTCGCTACTGGACGCCGGCGCCGACGTGATCGCCATGCACCAGGACTCAGCCGCACCGGGTCAGGCAGCCGAAGCTGCTGGAGCGAAGTGGGTCGGCTACAACACCGACATGACCGAGTTTGCTCCGACGGCGTGGCTAACCGCACCGGTCTGGGACTGGGGCCCGTTCTACCTAGCACAGGCTCAAGCAGTTGCCGCGGGAACCTGGGAGCCGACCGCGTACTACGGCAATATGGCCGATGGCATGGTCAGGCTGGCACCATTCGGTGAATCGGTTGACGCCGACACCATTGCGCTGATCGAAGAGCGCCAGGCGCAGATCATCGACGGTTCGTTCAGCGTCTTCCCGGATCCGATCGTGAACCAGGACGGTGTCGAGCAGCCGCTCGGTGACATATTTGGGATCGACTATTTCGTCGAAGGCGTCATCGGCAGCCCGACCGGCTGATCCAATCGCAAGCTGACACAAAGCGGGGCCCCGCCATGCGGGGCCCCGCTTTAGCAAGGATGCGCCCGATCGAAATCGCTAGGCTACCGCCATGGCCGATAGCACCCTTGCAGTTGAGTTCCGGAACATCGACAAGGCCTTCTACGGAGTAAAGGCCAACGACAACGTCAACTTCCAGTTACGAAAGGGCGAAGTGCACGCCCTGCTCGGAGAGAACGGAGCCGGCAAGTCCACCTTGTGCTCCATCCTGGCCGGCCTGTACCGGCCCGACGCCGGGGAGTTCCTCTTCGAGGGCGAGCCCACCGTCTTCAAGACGCCAAAGGACGCCCTCGCCGCCGGCGTCGGCATGGTGTACCAGCACTTCCGGCTGGTCTCTAACCTCACCGTGGCGGAGAACCTGGCGCTCGGGCATCCCAAGCTGGGCGTGAGGATTTCGCAATCCGAGCTCGAGGAGGACGCCCGTCAACTCGGCGAAGAGTACGGTCTGCCGGTCGATCCGGCCGCGCGGGTCTGGCAACTGTCGGTTGGTGAGCAGCAGCGGGTAGAGATCCTCAAGCTGCTCTACCGCCAGGCCAAGATCCTGATCCTCGACGAGCCGACCGCCGTGTTGACTCCACAGGAAGCACAGCAGCTCTTCAAGACGATGCGGCAGCTTGCCGCTGAGGGACGCTCGGTGATCTTTGTTTCCCACAAGTTGCACGAGGTCAAACAGGTGTCCGACCGCGTGACGGTGCTGCGGCAAGGAACGACCGTAGGTGGCGCCGACACCGCCGACGCGGAGCCACGCGATCTGGCCCGGATGATGGTTGGGCGGGACCTAGAACTGCCCACCCGTGACGAGAACCCGGACATCGGCGCACCGATGCTGCAAGTCGATTCGCTTCGGGTTGACGGCGACCGCGGTCTCGAAGCGGTACGTGGCGTGACCCTCGAGGTTCGCGGCGGTGAGGTTCTCGGTATCTGCGGAGTGTCCGGCAATGGCCAACGAGAACTCGCCTACGGAATCGTCGGCCTCCGCATCCCGACGTCGGGCACGGTGCTCGTCGACGGGGAGGACATCACCAAGACAACCGTCGCTCAGCGGATCGACAAGGGCATCGCCTATGTCCCCCAAAGCCGACTCGGCATGGGCCTGGCACCGGGGCTGGATACCGAGGACAACCTCGGCCTCAAGGCTTACCGCAAGCCGCCCTACTCGAGCGGTCCGATGCTTGCCGCAAGCGTGTTCAAGGAGCGAGGCGCCGACTGGATCGAGAAGTACGACATTCGCGGGGTACGCCCCGGATTGCCCATCCGGCTCCTATCCGGCGGCAACCTGCAGAAGGCGCTGCTGGCCCGGGAAGTAGAACTGCAACCGAAGGTGTTGATCGCTCGCTCTCCAACCCGCGGTCTCGATGTTGGCGCCACCGAAGCGGTGCGCAATCTGGTGCTGGCGGAACGTGCGAAAGGGACCGCAGTTCTGCTCATCTCGGAAGACCTCGACGAGTTGCTCGCTCTGTCGGATCGAGTGATCGTGCTCTATGAGGGCGAGGTGGTGGGACGAATGCCTGCAGATGAAGCAACGCCGGAGCGACTCGGCTTGCTCATGGCCGGGCAGAAGGAGGAGGGCGCAGCATGACCACCCGTCGCTTCATCGTTGAGCCTCGCGGTTTGGCTTCGGCCAGACTCACTCTCGCAGTGCCGCTTGCCTCTGTACTTCTGGCACTGGTGATCGGCGCCGTATTCCTGGCGATCACCGGCAACAACCCCTGGGAGGTATACGTCAAGATGGCGGATGCCGCCTTTGGCTCCCAACGGGGCATCAGCGAAACGCTGATATCAGCTACCCCGCTCATCCTTACCGGGGTCGCCGCCGCCGTTGCCTTCAAGATGTTGGTGTGGAACATCGGCGCCGAAGGACAGTTCCTGATGGGCGCAGTCTTTGCCGCAGGGATCGGCATCTGGCTCGGAGAGGGCCTCCCGGCAGTGCTGGCGCTGCCGCTCGTGATCCTCGCCGGCGCCATCGGAGGCGCCTTCTGGGCCTCGATCTCAGCGGTTCCCAAGGTGTATCTGGGCACTAACGAGATCATCACAACATTGATGCTCAACTTCATCGCCCTCAACTTCATGAACTACCTCATCTTCGGCAGCAGCAGCCCCTGGCGCGACCCCGAGGTGAGCCAGTTCCCCAGCGGGCGACCCATTCCCGACAGCGGTCGAATCCCGGAGATCTTCGGCTCCCAGCGTCTCGACTACGGGTTCATCGTCGCCGTTCTGCTGGCAGTGTTGGCATGGTTCCTGATCAGCAAGACGAAGTGGGGGTTTGAGGTTCGGATCGTTGGCGACTCTGCCGACACGGCCCGGTATGCCGGGATCTCGGTCCCCCGTAAGTTCCTCGGCGTGTTCCTCATGTCGGGTGCTTTCGCCGGATTGGCGGGCTCGCTATACGTGGCCGGACCAGTTGGGGCGCTCGATCCGAGATCGCTCGACCTCGGCCTCGGCTTCACCGGGATCATCGTGGCAGCTCTGGCCCGCCTCAACCCTGTGGCTGTGATTCCCGTCGGAATCCTGATGGGTGCGTTGAACAACGCCGGCCCGTCGTTGCAGTCGATTCGGGTTCCTGCCGCCACCGTTCAGATGCTGCAGGGCGCCATCCTCATCTTTGCGGTTGCCGGCGAGTTCTTCATCGTCAATCGGCTGCGTAGGCCGGAGAAAAAGCCCGCCGGAGTGGCTGAAGAAGGGAGTGCCGCATGAATGATTCCACTCTCATCCTCACGCTTTTTGCCGCAATCGGGTTGGGGACTCCCCTCCTCTTCGGGACCATCGGGGAGATCATCACCGAGCGCGCCGGCAACCTGAACCTGGGTGTGCAGGGGATGATGCTGGTCGGCGCCGTTGCCGGCTTCTGGGCGACCTTCACCACCGAGAGCCTGCTACTGGGCGTGATTGTTGCCATGCTCGCCGGAGCCGCGCTGTCCGTTGTGCACGCCATTGCGTCCGTAACCCTGCGGGTCAGCCAGATCGTCTCCGGCCTGGCGCTGACCATATTCGGGACCGGGTTGTCGAGCTTCCTGGGCGAGGCCGGCGAGAACCCTCTGGTCGGCAACCCGTCCAAGGCAACGTTCGAGCCGATCCTCGAAGGAGGACTGGCCGACATCCCGGTCATCGGCCCGCTCATCTTCGGCCACGACATACTGGTCTACGTGTCCTGGCTCACGGTTGCAGCCGCCAGCTTCTACCTGTTCCGCACTCGTATGGGCCTGTCACTGCGGGCGGTGGGAGAGGATCCCGCGAGTGCCGAATCCGCCGGAGTGAACGTTGCCCGGGTGCGCTACATCCACATCATGGTGGGAGGTGCGCTGTCCGGGCTGGCCGGCGCTTACTACTCGCTGGCCCTGGTCCCCACCTGGCAGAACGAACCGATCGGAGCCGCAGGCTGGATCGCCATCGCGTTGGTGATTCTGGCGAGTTGGCGGCCGTGGCGGGCGTTGTTTGCGGCCTACCTGTTCGGTGCCGCCGAGCGCTTGGGGTTCACTTTGCAGACTCTGGGTGATCCGTGGAGCAACATCCCGTCGAGCATCCTGGCGATGCTGCCATTTGTGCTGGCGATCATTGCAATGATCGCCCTCACCAGCGGCAAGCGTGCCCGGTTCCTCGGCGCTCCGGCAGCACTGGGTCTGCCGTACTTCCGCGAGCAGCGGTAGCAACCACCGTTCTTGCGTAACTGGCGGCAAAATATTGCCGCCAGTTACGCATTTTCTGGGCGGTGCGGCTGTCATTCGCCCAGTATCCGCCGCTCCCCCGGCATTTCCTTCCACCAATTGCCGTACCTGGAGTACACCAGGGGCTCGCGATCGGCCAGAAGCTCGATGAGGCTGGTCGCCTCCTCGGTCAGGCCTGACCAGGCGTCGGCGGGAAGGGCATGGAATGCCGTGACCTCGATTCCCCCCTCGACCGGTCGCCATACACCGGCGACGTAGCCGTCGACGAGGACTGTCGGAAGCACGTCACCATTGCGACGAATGATCGCCTTGCGGTACTCCTCGGGGATGATCCGATTGCGATCCCTGTAGGCGAGCAGGACGCTGTCCCACATCGGGAGCAACCGGGACGGGGCCGGGGTGTCCCCGTCGGCAATGAAGCCTTCCGGCACGTCGAGCAGTCTCCCGTTGAGCCCGTCCCGGACGACAAGTTGGTCTTCCATCCCCGCCAATGCGGGCCGGATCTCTGCCTGTCTCTGCATAGCGAACTGGGCGACGTCTGCGGCCGAAGCGGGACCGAAGCCTTCGAGGTAACGCCAGATGAGACGTCGCAATCCCGCCAGCTGGTCGTCCCAATCGGAGTCGAACGGAGCTGCTTGGTAGGACGGAGCATTTGTGGTGAAGGACCAGGGTCCACCGGTTGGGGCGTGAAGTAGCGGCGCAAATGTGCGCAGTGCCCAGAAGACGTGCTTGTCCGGAAC
>Ga0180436_10002022_pt1 | contig 19459 bp, 19 predicted proteins | sample SS_ome_2_FD_132434 | JGI IMG/M metagenome (GOLD analysis project Ga0180436, IMG submission 132434) | Hypersaline lake sediment archaeal communities from the Salton Sea, California, USA - SS_3_S_2 metaG | ecosystem: Environmental > Aquatic > Non-marine Saline and Alkaline > Hypersaline >...
TACGGATTCGGCGACGAGACCAAGGACGAGCGGATCGCGGTATACGACCTCGGTGGCGGTACCTTCGATATCTCGATCCTCGAGCTCGGCGACGGCGTATTCGAGGTAAAGTCTACCAATGGCGATACCCACCTGGGTGGCGACGACTTCGACCAGAAAATCATCAACTGGCTGGTAGACCAGTTCAAGAACGAGCAGGGTATCGATCTGAGCCAGGACAGAATGGCGCTCCAGCGACTCAAGGAAGCCGCGGAGAAGGCTAAAAAGGAGCTCTCCTCAACGCAGAGTACCGATATCAATCTGCCCTTTATCACCGCCGATCAGAGCGGTCCCAAGCATCTGCAGTACACCCTCAATCGGGCGACCTTTGAACAGATGACCGCCGATCTGGTGGAGCGGACCAAAGGACCCTGCAAACAGGCGCTCAAGGATGCCGGTCTTTCCGCCGGCGATATCGACGAGGTTATTCTCGTGGGTGGATCCACCAGGATGCCCGCGGTACAGCGCATCGTGAAGGACATCTTCGGCAAGGAACCGCACAAGGGCGTCAACCCGGACGAGGTAGTGGCCATGGGCGCCGCTATTCAGGGTGGTATCCTCGGCGGCGACGTCAAGGACATGATCCTTCTCGACGTGACGCCGCTCTCCCTCGGCATCGAGACGCTGGGTGGGGTCTTTACCAAACTCATCGAGCGCAACACCACGATCCCCACCAAGAAGAGCCAGATCTTCTCCACCGCCGCGGACAACCAGACGGCGGTGTCGATCCACGTGCTCCAAGGTGAGCGTGAGATGGCGACGCAGAACCGCACGCTCGGCCGTTTTGACCTGGTGGGTATCCCACCGGCGCCACGGGGTGTCCCCCAGATCGAAGTCACCTTCGATATCGACGCCAACGGTATCCTCCACGTATCGGCAAAGGATACCGCCACCAACAAGGAACAGAAGATTCGTATCGAATCCTCCAGCGGTCTCTCGGAAGATGAGATCGAACGGATGGTGAAGGACGCCGAGGACAACGCGGAGCAGGACAAGGCGGCCAAGGAGAAGGTGGAGGCGCGCAACGAGGCGGACAGCCTGATCTACTCCACGGAGAAGTCGCTCACCGACTACGGTGACAAGATCTCCGAAGAGGACAAGACCAAGATCACCGAGGCGATTGCGGCGCTCCGAGGCGTTATGGACGGCGACGATGTCTCGGCGATCACACAAAAGACCGAGGAGCTCAAACAGGCGTCCTACAAGCTGGCGGAGGAGGTGTACAAGAGTGCCCAGGCCTCCGGTGACGGGCAGGGCGCCGCCGCCGCCGACGGCACTGACGGCGGAGCCGGTGGGGCCGAGGCCGGTGCCACCAGTGGAAAGGCCTCCACCGACGACGGTGTGGAAGACGTAGACTACGAGGTCGTTGACGACGACAAGTAAGACGGGCGGATTGTCCAGTGGCGAAACGTGATTACTATGAAGTTCTCGGAGTATCCCGTGATGCCTCCCTGGACGAGATAAAGAAGGCGTACCGCAAGATCGCCGTCCAGAACCACCCCGACCGAAACCCCGGCGACAGCGCCGCAGAGGAACGGTTCAAGGAGGCTACCGAGGCGTACGAGGTCCTGGCGGACTCGCAGAAGCGCCAGGCCTACGATCAGTTCGGCTTTGCCGGTGTCGAGGGAATGGGAGCCGGGGCCGGCGGATACTCGTCGGCGTTCCGAGACTTTGAAGACATTTTTGGTGATTTCTCGGGCATCTTCGAGTCGTTCTTTGGCGGCGGAGCCTCCGGCCGGGGTCGTCGCCGAGGACCGCCGCGCGGGTCTGATCTGCGCTACGACGTGCGGATCGAGTTCGCCGATGCGGCGTTCGGTACCAAGATCGAGGTATCCTACGAGCACGAGGTCACCTGTGACGTCTGCAACGGCGACGGGGCGGCTCCCGGGAGTGGTCGCACCACCTGTCCCACCTGCGGTGGCACCGGTCAGGTCCGCCGATCCAGTGGATTCTTCTCGGTGGCGTCGGTCTGTCCGACCTGTCGCGGTGAGGGTTCGGTGGTGGAGCAGCCCTGCACCAGTTGTGGAGGTGCCGGAGTCGTCCGGAAAAAGCAGCGGGTCAAGGTAACGATCCCGGCAGGAATCGCCGACGGTCAGCGGATCACCATTCCCCGTCAGGGAGATGCAGCGCGGGGCGGTGGTGAGCCCGGTGATCTCCACGTGATCGTCCATGTTCAACCGCACCGCCACTTCGAGCGAAACGGGAACGACCTGTACTGCGTGGTTCCGATCAGCATCACCCAGGCTGCACTCGGCGCGGATATCCAGGTGGCAACACTGGACGACAAACGGGTTCGTCTCAAGGTGCCGGCGGGTACGCAGTCGGGCAAGATGCTTCGCCTCAAGAACGAGGGCGTTCCCTACCACTCTTCCAACGGACGGCGGGGCGATCTGTATATCAAACTGCAGGTGGTAATCCCGAAGCGACTCTCCGGTCGCGCCAAGGATCTGCTCAAAGAGTTCTCCGACGTGGAGGGCGAGAACAGCAGTCCCGACCCGATACCGCTCAACGAACTCTGATCCCCTGCCGATAATTCCGGCAGGGGGTTGCATGAACACATCTCGAATCGCACAGGTTCTTATTCTTCTCACGGTGGTACTCGCGCTTGTCACGGCTCAATCGGTAGAGCGAACCGGGAACGAAAATGAGGAGGCTCCGCTGGAACTCGACGTGACCGCCTACGAAACGGGTTGGCTCACGGGCGACACCAACGAGGACGGCACCCTCGATTACGCGCTCCGTCTCGACGACAGCAACGAGAAACGCTACGAGGCGATGGATTTCAACTTCGACGGCCGTATGGACGATTTTTACTACTATCAGCGGGGCGTGCTGATTCGGGAAGAGATCGATACCAACTTCGACGGCGCCATCGACCTCTGGATCCATATGCACGAGGGCGTCTACGTCGGGTCCTACGAACGCGATAGCGACTACGACGGCGAGATCGATCTCGTCAAGGAGTTTGGCGAATAAACGCCGTGCCCCGTGTCCTGGATTACCGGCAGACACGCGATCATCGCCGCGATCGAGAGAAACGCCCGCGGCACACTCTATGTGGTACAACACGATCGACGTGCGATAGATCTGCAAACGGTTGCAGCCAAAGCGGGAATACCGGTCCGCGCCGTCTCGGCGAAACGGCTGAAGTCCCTTGCCGGCGGCGGCGCACGCGGATTCGCCTTCGAGCTCGAAGAATCTCAGGCAACCTCGACCGTACGAACCCTCGACCGGTTTCTTGGTGAGACCCGCGATACCGCTCCCGCCGGACCGATTGTCGCGCTGGATCACGTAACCGACCCGCACAATCTCGGCGCGATTCTGCGGTCCGCCTGGTGGTTCGGGGCTGCGCTGGTTTTGCTTCCCGTACGTCGCAGTGCCCCGATCACCGACGTGGTTCACCGCAGTTCCGCGGGAGCTGCGTCACTTGTTCCGATCGCGCACGTTTCAAACCTCAGAAACGCCCTGGAGAGCTGTAAGGAAGCGGGCTGGTGGATCTATGCCGCCGACGCCGACGGCACGGAGCTCCCTGGTTCGGAGGTAGAGCGGCGGGCTGTTCTTGTGTTCGGCGCCGAAGGACGCGGGGTGTCACCGATCATTGCGAAAACGGTGGATACGGTTCTTTCTATACCGCCGGGAGGCGATACACGATCGGTGGACTCGCTGAATGTGTCCGTGAGCGCCGGTATCCTGCTCTACGACTACCGGCGACGGTATCCCCGATCGGGGGATTATTCCTAAAGATCGACGCCGAAAAAGGTACAGGCGTTGGCAAACAGCTGTTCCGCCAGCTCCTGCTCGTCGATCTCCCGAAGCTGCGCAAGGAAACGAAGCGTTTCCGGAAGGTACGACGGCCGGTTGCGCTGACCTCGATGCGACGCGGGCACCATGAAGGGGCTCTCGCTCTCGATCAGCATGCGGTCCAGCGGCATATTTCGCGCCGTTTCATGGAGATTCCGTGCATTGCGGTAGGTAACGTTTCCCGCAAAGGAGATATACACCGGCAGTTCCAGCGCCTTCTGCGCGTAAGCCCAATCCTCCGAGTAGCAGTGCAGGACGGCGCCGCGGCGAGGAATTTTCTCGTGAAGAATACTGAGAACGTCCTCGCCGGCCTCCCTGTTGTGGATGACCACGGGCTTGTCGTTTCGGGCGGCAAGCTCCAGCTGGGCGATGAAGAGCTCTATCTGCGAGTCCTTGTCGCCGAACTTCCGGTAGTAGTCCAGGCCGGTCTCTCCGACCGCCACCACCCGATCCAGGGCGAGGCCCTGTTCCACCTGGGTCTCCCAGTCGCGACCGGGATTGGTCACCTCCGAAGGCGAAACGCCGACCGCGAAAAAGACGTTGGGGGCGGTCTTCAGGTTGTTGTGGAGATCAAAGAAATCCCGCACGTTGTTGCAGATGCTGATGATGCCATCGATTTTCTCGTGGCGGGCTTCCTGTACGACAATTAACTGCTCGATCGGGTCTTCGTCTATCAACCCGATGTGCGCATGAGTATCAAACAACCTCATACCTGTTCCCTTATTAAGAAATGCGAAGACGTAAGCGTCGGTCGAAAAAATAGCACTGCCGTGGGCGATCGTCAAGCTACGGCTCAAACACAGGGCGATTGACCCCGATAATTATATGTGGTATCGTAATTAACGAGGATCAGCGTTGCAACGTACGAAAAATCGGATCGCAACAGACAGGCGGTTTTCTCGCGAGCGGGGAAATCACTCCATCTTCTCTCGTATCGCGCGACTTTTCACGCAAAAATTCACGATCATGCTCATCCCGCACTCGGAACGAGGCGTTGTCAATTTCCACATCAACGCCCTGGTTCTGGTTTTCGGGTTTCTTATCATGGCGGGTATCGTAGGCGGTTTTGTCTATCTGTCAAGCGTTCACATCGGATCGGCGGCGATCGTTGAGCAACAACGCGCGGAGATAGAGGCCAGTCAGGCAAATCTCGACGCGGTGATTCAGGAAGTTCAGGCGGTGTTGCAGTCGGCCCGGGTTTTTGATGAGCAGCTCGTCGATACGATCAACGGTCTCGGGATCGAACAAAGCGATGCCGCCGTCAGTGCGGCGGTGACGCGCGGTGATCTTGCCTCGTTTTTCGATATCCAGAGCGTATCGGACGATCGTGTTCGAGAAGTTGATGAGCTGCGTCGTCTCGCGGCGAGCCTGGAGAGCGCCGTGGACCCGCTTCGTGAGGTTCGCGAGGTAATCGATTCGCAGCAGACGCTTCTTTCGGATATCCCCAACTTCTGGCCTGTCGGGTCCGGGATCGGGCGCGTTACGATGGAGTTCGGTCCGAACATCCATCCGATTACCGGTCAATGGTATCTTCACAAAGGTCTGGATATCGCCGGACCCCCCGGTCTCCCGATCGTCGCAAGCGCCGACGGCAAGGTGGTGGAGATGGGATACGATCCGGGATACGGGTTTTACGTCTGTCTCCGGCACAAGTACGGATTTCGTACTCGCTATTCTCACCTGCAGAGCATTCTCGTCACGGAAGGGCAGGATGTGGTACAGGGAGAACGGATCGGTACGCTTGGCAACACCGGTATATCTACAGGTCCGCATCTCGACTTCATCGTGATGCTCGGTACCGATGTTGTCGATCCCGCGGTTTTCCTTACTATTAGTAACGAGTTTGAACGCGGGGGAATCGGAACGCGTTGAGCGTTCTCTAGAACGAGTCGATGGCATCATTAGAAACATCACTGGTAAACTCGATCGTCGGGAGCGGCACGTTTTTCCGCGGGAATATTCACGTTTCCGGACTGCTCCGTATCGACGGAGACTTCGCCGGGGGCATCAAGACCAACGGTCGCGTCATCATCGGACGGGGCGGACGAGCGGACTGCACGATCGATGCCGCAACGGTTGTGATCGGCGGTGCTTTTCGGGGAACGATCTACGCCGGTGAGAAGGTGATCGCTCTCGAGTCCGCGCTTATCATCGGGAATATCTATACGCCCCGTCTGATCGCGGAGGCCGGCGTGGTTCTCGACGGTGCGATGCACATTCGGGGTCTGGAAACCGACGGAGCCGGGACGGTACACGAGGAGGTCCCCCGAGCGGAGAGCCCGCCGAGGACTCGTCGATCGCGGAGCGGCGCTCGCCGGCGTACCGTTCGGATAGATTCCTCCGAGTAATTGAGTAAACGGAAGCGACGGTATGGATCCGATTCGACCAGACCAAAGTCGAAACCTCGATCGCAGGAAGCGAAACGTTTCCCGGCGGGGATCGGAGGCGGTGGGAGGCTTTGCCGAGCGCCTGGCCGCCGAGGAGGTCGAGGTCGACGAGCCGATTTTTGAGACGAGTACGGTACGCTCCGGGGCGGCTCTAAGTGGATCCGTGGAGGATCTGCTCGACCGGGTTCACGCCGTGGGGGAGCGTCTCCTCTCGGATCGCGGGTACACTACCGCCCAGGAGTACCGGGAAGCGGTTCGTCGCTTTCTGGGCGCGGTTGTGCCGGAAGCGGGATCGGTGGAGATACACGAGTCGCAACGGGATATTCTGTCGCGCAAACGGTACTATCTGCTCGGTCGGATCAACCAATCCGTGGAGCGTCTCGTGACGGGCCTCCTGCGATCACAAATGGAACAGATGGAAATTCTATCAAAGCTTGAGGAGATCGAGGGTATGCTCGTCGATCTCCTTCATTGACGGGGGCACGGAACGTGGAACTTCTGATTCGGAATGATCATACACGGGAAAGCGACCTCTGCGAGACCGGCGATATCGAGGTTTCGCGCGGGGTCTCCGTGGTGTACGAGAGTCGCTACGGACTCGACGTGGGAACGGTGATAGGCCCCGTTTCCGACAAGCAGCGCAAGACCTACAAGGATCGTCGTAATGTCATTCGCGTGGCAAACGACCGCGATCGTGCGGACTACGAGAAGCACAAGGGGATGGCCGACGATGCCGCCCGGGTTTGCGCGGAACGGGTGGAGTTCCACGAGCTGGATATGCGCGTTGTAAGCGCCCACTATCTCGCGGATAGAAGTAAGCTGCTGTTTTTCTTCGTATCGGACCACCGCGTGGATTTTCGAAACCTTGTTCGCGATCTGGTGGGCCGGTTTCATATCCGTGTGGAGCTGCGACAGATCGGTGTTCGTGATGAGACGCGTATGCTCGGCGGTATCGGGATCTGCGGACGTCGCCTCTGCTGCAACGGGGTCTCGGACAGACTGGCGCCGGTGTCGATTCGGATGGCAAAGGACCAGAACTACTCGCTCAACTCGATGAAAGTCTCCGGCCCGTGCGGCAGGCTTCTCTGCTGCCTCGCGTACGAACACGGGTTTTATCAGGAGGAACGAAAGAAGTACCCGCGAGAGGGATCGCTGGTGGAACTCGAGAGCGAGACATACCGCGTCAACGAGATCAACATTCTCTGCGGCCAGGTACGTATGTTCTCCCAGGATGGACGGTACGCTTCGATACCGGTCTGCGCGCTCCGTCGCCGTGGCGGTTCATCGGGAGGACGAAAAAAGCGGCGTGACGTGGAGTGGGTCGCTGAACCCGCGGCGTGTCCCGACGAGGAGCCTACCGTTCCTCAAACTGTAGTCGATATAGAGTAGCGTAGAGCCCGCCCGACCGGAGGAGCTCCTCGTGTTTTCCCGATTCGACGAGGTGCCCGTGTGAAAGGACGAGGATGCGATCCGCGTGCCGGATCGTAGACAAGCGGTGGGCCACCACAAGAGAGGTTCTCCCGCCGGTCACCGTCTGAACCGCTTCCTGCAGGCGCCGTTCCGTGAGGCTGTCGATGCTCGAGGTCGCCTCATCGAGAACCAGTACGGGGGGATCGTGTACGAGTACGCGAGCGAACGCGATGAGCTGTCGCTGTCCTGCGGAGAGGTTCGCACCGCGCTGCTGTACCACCGTATCGAGTCCTTCCGGGAGGGATTCCACGAGATCCAGCACCTGAACCGCGTGACAGGCCTGCCGAATCGTCTCCTCCGATACCTCTCGACCAAGGGCGATATTTTCACGGATCGTGGCGTTAAAGAGAAAAACGTCCTGCTGTATCTGCTGAACGGTGTTTCGTAGCGCGTCCAGGCGGTAGTCGCGGATATCGCGTCCGTCGAGCGTGATCCGTCCGTCGTCAACATCCCAGAGACGGGTGAGTAGGTTGATGATCGTGGTCTTTCCGGCGCCGGTATATCCCACAACCGCGTAGAGCATGCCCGGTTCCATCGCGAAGGAGAGCCCTTTTAGCACGGGTTCGTCCGTTTTGTACCCGAAATGTACATCGTCGAAGGCGATCGATCCGCGTATCTCCGTCGCGTCGGCCGTCCCGTCGTCGGGAAGATGGTGTACTTCATCGAGCATCGCGAAGATTCGCTCGCTTCCCGCCAGGGCACTCTGGAGAATCGTGAACTGTTCGGATATCGACATAACCGGCATGTAGAACCGACGGATCAGATTGACAAAAGCGATGAGAATACCGATCGAAACGAGGTCAAACGACAGGAGACGAGCCCCGATAAATATCACCACCGCCGTGGAGAGGGTCGAGAGGAAATCCACGATCGGGCGAAACACCGCAAAGACGTACATCTCCGCAAGGTTTGCCCCGAGGAGTTCCTGGTTCCGCTCCGAGAACTCCCGGCGCCCGCGATCTTCCTGCACAAAAAGCTGGACGATGGACATGCCGGAGATGTACTCCGCCAGGAAGGCGTTTACCCGGCTAATGGCGCGACGCGCCCGACGATAGGCGTTTCGCGCGCGCTCCCGAAAAATCATCGTGATGATTACCACGGGGATCATACTTGCCACGGTGTACGCCGCCAAGCGCGCGTTGAGGGTGAACATCGTCACCACCACCGCCAGCATCAGGCTGAGATTGCGCAGAAGCTCGGCGATGACGGAGGTAAAGAGTTCGTTCACCGTCTCCACGTCGTTGGTGACGCGGGTAACGAGTTTGCCCACCGCCTGATTGCCCAGGTACGCCAGGTTCTGACGAATGGTATGGTCGAAGAGCGAGAGACGGAGCTCCTTCATGACGAGTTGTCCGGTAAACGCCGTGAGGTACACCTGTCCAAAACTCGCCACCAGCACCGCCAGGAGGATACCGAAAAAGAAGACTGCCTGGCGGCGGATACCGGAGAAGTTTTTTGCTCGAAGAGCGCGCCGCGATTCCACGGAGATTGCGTCGAGAATCTCGCGATCCAGGACCACCCGTTCTTCGTCTTCGTTCTGCAGATATCGGAGAACGAAATCGTCCGTGAGACCGGCGTTGTCCAGAGCCTCCCGCGATACTACCAGGGACCTGCCGGGATCGATCGCCCCCTTCCGGCGGAGGTCCTCGCGGGTGGTTCGATCCAGGTTGTCCAGAACCTCCTCACGGACGTAGACGGAGCCGGCGACCTCGATCGTTTCTCCCACCGGTTCAAAAAGCGAGACCGTATCCCGATCGATTCGCACCCGGAAATCGAGGATCTCGTGATCTACCGTACGCTGAATAACCACGGGAACCAGCATCTCGCCGATCGTCGCAATCAGGAGGCAGAGGAGTGCAACGGTAACCTTGGTTCGGTGCGGACGCACATAGGCAAGAAGACGACGCAGAATCTCCGGATCATAGGAGGTAACGATCGTTTCATCTTCGTAGTGCTCGATCATCGGTTTTCCTCCGCCCGTTCGAGCCGTTGAAGATCGTATATCTCCTGGTACAGCCCGGGCTGGTGGATCAGGTCACCGTGGCGTCCCTGGTGCGTTATCCGACCGTGCTGGAGAACGATCACCTGATCTGCGGTTTCAAAGGTGGATACCCGGTTTGACACAACGATCATCGTCTTGCCCCGTCGTGCGTCCAGTACACCCCGGAGGATTCGTTCCTCGGTTCGGGCGTCCACCGCGGAAAGCGCGTCATCAAGAACGAGTATCGGCGGATCCGTCAATAGCGCCCGGGCGATCGCGATTCGCTGTTGCTGACCGCCCGAGAGCGTTACGCCGCGCTCGCCGACAACGGTATCCCAGCCATCGGGAAAACCGGCGAGATCGCTGTCAAGGGCTGTGCGTTCGACGATGCGGGAAATCTCGTCGATCGGCGCGTCGGGCCGACCAAAGCGGATGTTATCCAGGATACTCGCCGAAAAGAGAAACCCCGCCTGCGGTACAAAACCAAACTGCGATCGCAATACGTGCAGATCGTAGTGCCGTACGTCCACGTCGCCGACATAAACCGTGCCCTCCGGAGGATCGATGATCCGCGGAAGGGTCTGGAGAATCGTGGTCTTACCGCTGCCGGTGCTCCCGAAGACACCGAGGTACTCTCCCTCGTGTACCGTGAAGGATATCTCCTCGATGACCGGAGATCCCTCGGCGGAATAGGTGAAATCGAGGTTGCGGATCGTCACGTTCGCACCGTTTCGCCCGGTGTGTGCACCGGGAGGGGAATCGATTGTCACGGGAGAATTCAGAATCTCGTTGATCCGCCCCATGGAGGCGGCACCACGTTGTAGCATATTGACGGTAAATCCCGCGCCCAGGACCGGCCAGATCAGCATCTGCAGGTAACTCAGGGTTGCCACAAACTCACCGGTGGTGATCTCGCCGTCGATGAGGGCGCGCCCGCCGAAGATGATCAGCAGGAGCAGCGTCATCCCGGAGAGAAACGTTACCGTCGGGAACAGAAGTCCCCAGATACGTACGAGGTGAAGATTCCTGTTCTGGTACACGTCATTTGCCTCGGCGAAGCGATCGAGGAAGTACCGTTCTTTTACAAAGGCCTTGACCACCCGAATGCCGCTTAATACTTCCTGCGTCTGGTCGGTGAGGCGCGAAAAGCCCTCCTGAACCTGTCGAAACAGCGTGCCCACGCGGCGTCCCACCAGAACGATCCCGAACGTTATCAACGGCAGCGGTATAACGGTGAAAAACGCCAGGCGCGCGTTCTGACTGAAGAGAATCGCCAGAATCGCCACCGACATAAAAAGGCCGTCGATAAACGCCACCAGCGCCATCCCTACGGCCATGCGGATCGCGTTGAGATCGTTCGTCGCTCGCGCCATGAGGTCGCCGGTCTTCGTTTCGTCGAAATACGAGGCGGGAAGGTCGAGAAGATGATGGTAAATCTTTTCCCGGAGCTCCGCCTCGATGCGGCGACTGGAGCCGTGAATAAAGTACCGCCAACCCAGGCGTCCCAGAGCGACAAGTACGGCGATCCCGATCATGAAACCGAGGATTCCGCCTACCTCGGCGACGCGATCGCCACCTTCCATGAGTGCATCCACCGCGCGCCGGACGAACTGTGGAATCAGGAGCTGTGCCCCCGAGGTAAGGAGCAGGGAGAGTACCCCCGCCAGATAGGTCCACCGCCGCTTTCGAATCAGCGGCAGAAGTGTCGAAAACTCAGCAAGCATCGGCATCTCGTCGCCAGCGGGCGATCGTTTCGGCAACGCGCGCCTGGGCGTCTTCTATCTGGGCGATCATTTCGGTCTTGCCGTGTACCCGGGGATAGGCGGCTACAAAAGAGACGCGATACTCGTGACCGGTCGGCATCTTTGCCAGGTCCTGCAGGCGGGCGAAGCGCCAGCCCCCGTCCAGAGCGATCGCCACGATCGGCAGCGGTTGTACACGCTGGAGCCGCCGTACCGCGCCGGAGTGGAAGCGGCGAACGACGCCGTCGCGACTGCGAGTACCCTCCGGAAAGATAACCGGGCAGATCGGCAGGACCGCGTCCCCGGAGCCGTGCAGGCGGCGACCGAGACGTTCGATCTCGCGCATGGCCGTACCAAAATCGCCGTGACGGGAGATCAGGGCGTGACGCTGGACCCGAAGCACCCGGGAAACCGCCGGAAACCAGTGACCGAGTTCCTTTTTCGCCACAAACCGGAGCGAATGGTTGCGAAAACTGGCGAGGAGCGCGATGATATCGATAACGCTCTGGTGATTCGCGATAAGAATCATCTGCTCCGGAAGTTCATCCTGCTCGATCTCGACGCGGAGTCGAATCCCCACGGCGAATCGGGCGATCGCGAACAGGCGCCGGCCACGCCATGAGAGCGTTGCGTCGATGAGCGACCGAGCGGAGGACCAACGATACGCGATACGGACTTTGTCGATCAGGTCCCACCAGAGGAGTTGCGCGAGAATGAGCGTCAGCAGTAGGTAGGCTTTCATGGTCGCGCACCAGCCTACCCGATTCGTCCGGGGCATGTTAAGCCGCGGCGTCGTTGACAGCACCGCGGGAATCTGGTACCGTTCGGCGCTGTCCGTTGGGACTATATAGGAGGATATGTCGTTTGATTACCAAGGGTTCTGCCGCCAAGCGTCACCGTAAGAGTGAGAAGCGGCGCGTTCATAATCGGATCATCCGCAGCCGCGTTCGGACCAGTGTTCGACGCGTTCTCGAGGCGGTTGACGCCAAGGATCGCGATAAAGCCGAGACCGCCTACCAGGAGTTCACCTCGCTGATCGATTCCGCCGCCCGCAAGGGCGTCTACCATACCAACACCGCCGCCCGCAAGAAATCGCGGATGGCGAAGAAAGTAAACGGACTCGGCGTATAGACGTCGAGCATCGGCGTTGGAGGTTCGGTGCCGGAAACCAAACTGACCAAAGCAGAAATCGTCGATCTCATCGGTGAGCACGTGGATGTTAGCAAGAAAGATATCCACACGATCATCGACGCCTTTTTCGCGGAGGTCAAAGGCGCTCTCGTCACAGACAAAGTCGTGGAGTTTCGTGGGTTCGGTACCTTTGAGGTTCGTACACGCAAAGGCCGTCGGCACGCACGCAACCCCAAGACCGGTGAACACGTCACGGTACAGGACCACGGCGTGGTGGTGTTTCGTCCCGGCAAAGAGCTGAAAGAGGCGACCTGGTCGCTCCGCGAATAGCCCCGATGCGGCGTTTCTCACTGGTCCGGACGATCGGGACTTTTGGACTGATCGTTCTTGGCGCGATCCTCTTTGCCCTCAGTCATCCAAATTTCCTTATCAGCAGCGGTATCTTTCCTCTGGCGTTTGTGGCGATCGTGCCGCTTGGTCTGGCCGTGCGTCGTATGACCTGGTGGGCCACCCCGCTGTGGGGTATCGCCTACGGGTTCATCTCCTACGCGCTTTTTAACTACTGGCTCGCAACATTTCATCCGCTGGCGATTTTTATCGTCCCCACGATCTACGCCGGGTACTTCTTCGTGGTGGTGCCGGCGCTTTGGCTTGCGGACCGACGTTTCGGGGCGTGGGCGTTTTTGGCGCAGGCGGTTATCTGGATGGCCTACGAGTGGATCCGGACGCAGTGGTACCTGGGATACGCCTACGGGATCATGGGATACGCTCTGTGGCCGGCACCGGTTCTCTTTCAGATCGTCGAGTTCGGCGGGGTCTGGATCGTCTCGTTTATCGTTGTTCTTCCGTCGTTCTTTATCGCGCAGATGATCAACCAGGCGGGGGTTCGTGGCGCCGGTGCGGCGGCGCTTCGGCGTCCGGCGGTGGTCGGTGTGTACGGCGCGGTTCTTGCCGCAACGATTCTCTACGGTGTGGTATCGCCGGTGGACTACTCGGCGGCGCGAAACTGGCGGGTTGCACTCATTCAGCAGAATATCGATCCGTGGGTAGGCGGGTTTCGTACCTACGAACGGAGTCTGGAGATCCTGCTTCGGGAGAGCACCCGGGCGATCCGGGAGAGTGACCCGGATGTGGTGGTCTGGTCGGAAACCTCCTTTGTTCCATCGATCAACTACCATACGCAGTACCGCACCGACCAGGAGCGGTACGAGCTCGTGCGGGAGCTTCGGCAGTACCTGGACGCGCAGGATCGACCCTTTGTGATCGGGAACAGCGACGGCCGGCTTCGTCGGAACGAGTCGGGCGAGCTGGAACGGATCGATTACAACGCGGTGGTTGTCTTTAATGCCGGCGGCGAGATCCAGGATACCTATCGAAAGATCCATCTTGTGCCGTTTACGGAGCACTTTCCCTACGAGCGGCAGTTTCCGTGGCTTCACAGAGCCCTCGTGGAGAACGATACAAACTTCTGGTACGCCGGTGAGGAGTGGACCGTCTTCGAGAGTGACGGTGTTCGCTATTCGACCCCGATATGCTTCGAGGATACCTTTGGCTATCTCTCCCGGGGATTCGTACGCCACGGCGCCGAGGTGATCGTCAATCTCACCAACGATCTCTGGTCAAAATCGGAGGCGTGTGCGATGCAGCACATGTCGATGGCGGTCTTTCGATCGGTGGAGAACCGGCGGAGCGTCGTACGGAGTACCAACGGCGGCATGACCGTCATTATCGACCCCAACGGTCGGATTACGCACCGGCTCGAACCGTTCGTGGAGGGCCACCTGGTCGGCGATGTACCGGTTTATACCGATCGGGACACGGTCTATACCGCCTGGGGAGACTGGCTCGCGTGTCTCTTTGTTGCATGCGGGGCGATGATCGTTGTGGCGGGATTCATCCTGACGGTACTGCACCGGCGACAACGGGACGATCAGATCGATTGACAAAGGCAAAAAAGCCGTAGGACAATGAATTTATGTCATCCGGTGTAGAGAAGATCCTGATCGTCGACGACGAGCACATCAATCTCGAATTCTTCGACGTCATGCTGTCCCGTCTGGGATACGAGGTATCCGTCGCCTCCGACGGAGACACGGCGCTCGAGCGGATCGTTCAGGATCATCCCGATCTTGTTCTGCTCGACAACATCCTTCCCGGCAAGACCGGCTGGGAGATCACCCGGCTCGTCAAACAGGACGAGGCGTACCGGGAGATCGCTGATACATCCATCATCATGTTTTCCGCGATGGACGAGGTGGAAGACAAGGTCGAAGGGTTTGAGCTGGGCATAGAAGACTACATCACCAAGCCGTTCAACTTTTCCGAGGTACTGGCGCGGATACAGGCGGTGCTTCGTCAGCGCGAGCTTTCACGGCAGGTCAACCGTCGGGAGAAGCGTCTCGCTCTGGCGGAATCGCTCAGCAGCTCGTTGATCTATTTCACGCGGCATATAAAGGATCCGATCAAAAAGCTTCACGAGGCGGCGAGCGCTCTCGATGCGGGAGACAGTGCGGCGGTGGAACGGTTTGTCGCGGATGTGACCTCCGAGGCGGGATCGATCCTGGCATCGATCGACGGGCTCGAGGACGAGGTACGGGAGCTCCAGTCCCAGGATGACCAACTCAAGGCAAAGGAGCTGTCCCTCGATGCTCTGGAGGAAAAATTCCGCAAACACGCGGCCATGACGATCCACGACGTACAGGGGAAGTAGTGATGATAACGGAAGAACGACAGCGCGTGCTCGACCTTTTTGCACGAGGGCGCAAGCTCTACAAGCTGATGCAGTTCGAGGAAGCACAGAAGTATTTCGCGCAGGCCCTCAAGGTCGATCCCGAGGATGGACCGTCAAAGGTCTACTTTGCGCGGTGCAAGGTCTATATAGAATCGCCCCCGCCCGAGGACTGGGACGGCGTTTTTGTTATGACCACCAAGTAGAATCCGGAGCGATATGGCATATCACATCGATCCCCGCTCGATCGAGCAGACCGACAGCAGGCTCGGAACGGGGACTAAACTCTCGGGTACTCTTTCGTTTGAGACCTCCGTCACTATCAGCGGGGAGTACGAGGGCGTCATTGACGCGAAAGGGTTCCTGTACATTCGGGATGGTGCCACCGTCCGCGCCGAGGTAAAGGCGGTGCGGATTATCATCGGCGGTACCGTCCACGGCAACATCGAAGCCACCGAGGAGGTGGAGCTCCTGCCGGGCTGCGCTGTCTACGGCAACGTTCGGGCCGGTCGCGTCCGGATCGCCGATGGCGCCGTCTTTGACGGACGCTGCGAAATGGTTCGAAACAGCGATTCCCTCGATGTGTTCTCGGCACCGCTGGAAGAGCTCCGGCGTCAGGCGGGGCCGGTTATCGAACGAAGCGGTTCGACGTAAAGATTTTTGTAATAGCTTGACGCGTCGTCGAGGTACCGATACCATTACAGTAAATACCCACAGTGAACGATTTCAGGGTACGGACTTTACACGTCGGCGGTGTTGTATTGACCGGCGTGACCTTCCTGCGACGACGATGATGCGTCACGATGGAGATTTCCATGACAGACAACGGTGAGCAGCAAACGCGGCAAACTGACGTAGAACACGAGACAGAAACGAGTAAAACGGACATCGACCGATCCGACGCGCGGAACGGGCAAAGCGGCTCAAAAGGACGCTCCGGCCGTCCGAAACCCGCAAAGAAAAAACGGGTGCGGGTAGCCCTCGTCAAAGACGGCGAGGGAGGCCAAAGCCCCTCCGGGCGATCCGGTGCACCGGCGGCATCGTCAACCCCCGCCGTCGCGCCGCCCCCGGGCGACCAGGATTTATCGCTGGATCCCACGGATCCCGGTGCTCCCCAGAACGCGGGTAAAAAGAAGGCGGTGTCGATCGATTTTTCGCACCTCAAGGACGACAAGAGCCTGAGCATCAACGAGCTCACGGTGATGAACATGAAGCTTCTCCGGGAGCTGGCCCACGAAATGGGGATTGCCAAGGATAACCTGCTCTCGCTGAAGAAGCAGGAGGTGATCTTTGCGATTCTCAAGGCGCACACGGAGCGCAACGGCACAATCTACGCCTACGGCTCCCTGGAGATACTCCCCGACGGGTATGGGTTTTTGCGGAGCCCGCAGAACTCCTACCTTTCCGGCCCGGACGATATCTACATCTCGCCGTCGCAAATACGGTTGTTCAACCTCAAGACCGGCGATACCGTCTACGGGCAGATACGACCGCCCAAGGAGGGGGAGCGCTTCTTTGCGATGCTTCGTGTGGAGAGCGTCAACTTTGACCACCCCTCTGTGGCGCAGACGCGGATCCCCTTTGACAACCTGACGCCGCTCTATCCCGACGAGCGACTCAACATGGAGACGATCTCCAACGATCCCTCCACGAGAATGATCAACCTGTTCTGTCCGATCGGGAAGGGGCAACGGGGCCTCATCGTATCGCCGCCGCGAACGGGGAAGACGATCCTCCTGCAGAAGATCGCCAACGCGATCACCGAAAACCATCCGGAAGTCTACCTGATCGTGCTCCTCATCGATGAGCGACCGGAGGAGGTTACGGACATGGATCGCAACGTCAAGGCGGAGGTTGTGGCTTCGACCTTTGACGAGCAGGCGCAGCGGCATGTGCAGGTAGCGGAGATGGTTCTCGAAAAGAGCCGACGCCTGGTGGAGCACAAGAAGGATGTTGTGATTCTCCTCGATTCGATCACGCGCCTGGCCCGGGCGTACAACCAGACGGTGCCCACCTCGGGAAAGATCCTCTCCGGCGGTGTCGATTCCAACGCCCTGCATAAACCCAAGCGCTTCTTTGGTGCCGCCCGAAACATCGAGGACGGCGGAAGCCTCACGATCGTGGCAACGGCGCTTATCGAGACGGGAAGCCGCATGGATGAGGTTATCTTTGAAGAGTTCAAGGGTACCGGCAACATGGAGATCAACCTGGACCGCCGCCTCTCGGACCGGCGGATCTTCCCGGCGATCAACATCAAGAAATCGGGTACGCGCCGTGAGGACCTGCTCTTGACGGAGAACGAGCTTCGGAAGATGTGGATTCTCCGCAAGGTCGTCAACCCGATGGACGACGTGGAAATCATCGAGCTGCTCATTGACAAGATGGCAAAAACCAAGAACAATGCGGACTTTCTTCAGTCGATGAACACGACTGGGTCCGATTAGAGCCTGGAGGAACAGTGATGAAGGACATTCACCCCAACTACCGTCCGGTGGTGTTCAGGGATACGGCGAGCGGGACGATGTTTCTTACCCGTTCAACCGTAGCCACCAATCAGACCGTACAGTACGAGGACGGGAACGAGTATCCCGTGTTCGACGTAGAGATCTCGAGCGCCTCGCACCCCTTTTACACGGGTAAGCAGAAGCTCGTCGATACGGCCGGTCGCGTGGAACGCTTTCGCAAACGGTACAACATCAAAGGCTGAGTCACGGCACTGGTCGTGCAACGGCCGCGCCCTGGGCGCACCAGGAACCGTCGGGTCCTTACACCCGGCGGTTTTTTTTGTGCTGAATCAGGACGAGAGCCGGTGCGAGAAGCGAAACCAGCACCGCCAAACGACCAAAACCATCGCCCACGGCGGCGTACATCGTCCGGCGCGGCGGGTAGAGCGGCACCTCCACCGTGTCGGCGCGACTCTCAAACATGGGTATGCTCTCGCGGACCACGCCGCGGGCGTCCACTACGGCGCTGACACCGCTATTGGTGCCGCGCACCAGCGTCTGGCGCAGCTCGATCGTCCGGAGACGCGCCGCTACCAGATGCTGAGTCTGGGCGGAGCGTTGCCGGCTCCAGGAGTTGTTGGTGAGGTTGACGTAGAGTTCCGCGCCGTTACGCTGCATCTCCCGGAGGACCCATCCGAAGGCGTCTTCAAAACAGATCGGCGTTCCGATCGCGATCGTCCCGTCGTCCAGGGGAATTTCGATGACGGTGCTCCCGTCTCCCGGTACCCAGGTGCCGTAGAGGCCGATTACGTCCTTGAAAAAGCGCTGGACCACGGGACTCTCCCAGAAGGGGATCGATTCCGCAAACGGTACCAGCTGTTGCTTTCCGTAGCTGCCGAGGACGCTCCCGTCGGGCATGATCGCCAGAGCACTGTTGTGGGCGTCGCTCCCGTTGGCAGCCCGCATGGGCGCCCCCGTCACCAGGGGTACACGGATCCGCCGGAGAAAACGCGCGAAGGGCAGCGGCGCCGGTTCGACGGCGTAAAACCCGTCCTCCCGACGGTAGGGGCGTCGAAGGGCGGTTTCACTCCACACCACGAAGTCTACCTGCCGCCCCTCGCGACGGGCGTTCTCCAGTTCGTCCAGAGTGAGCCTCTGCGCGGTCATCAGCGCATCCGCAAAGCGACCGGGGTGCCAGCTGTCCACGTTCTGCTGCACCAGTGTGACCGTGAGCGAGCGGTCCGGGTGCACTCGGCGCATCGCGAGGGTGCCCCAGCCTGCCGCCAGGAAGAGGACCAGCGCCGCCGCCAGGGGAGCGCGAAACACTGCGGTCCGGCGAGTTCCCCGGGTATCCTCCGATACGGCGGGATGCTGAAATCCACGAAAAATCGCCTCTGCGATAGCGGCGTTTGCGAAGGCGCCGAGAAACGAGAGGCCCCAGACCCCGGTGAGCTCCGCGATCTGCGCGACGGAGTTCCAGCCGGCGATCGGGTACGCGATCAACCCCCATGGGTAGGCGAGAAATCCCACCGACTTGAGGTACTCGTAACCGGTCCAGATTACGGCGATCGCCACCGGATGGAGCGACGCGCGGTGGAGCGGATTGCGTTCCAGGCGGTGTATCCCGTGATAGAGGAAGGCGAAGAGCATCGCGTTGTACCCGGTGTACCCCAGAACCGTTCCCCCGATCGTCCACACCGAGAACTCGCCGAAGAAGGCGAGCCAGTAGTTGGCCA
>Ga0180436_10002026_pt1 | contig 19451 bp, 14 predicted proteins | sample SS_ome_2_FD_132434 | JGI IMG/M metagenome (GOLD analysis project Ga0180436, IMG submission 132434) | Hypersaline lake sediment archaeal communities from the Salton Sea, California, USA - SS_3_S_2 metaG | ecosystem: Environmental > Aquatic > Non-marine Saline and Alkaline > Hypersaline >...
CCTTGCGCCTCGCCTATAGTCGCCAAATCCCCGCCGTTTCCAAAGACGGCCGTGCCGAACACTCGCCACCATCCACCGTATGCACTGCTCCATGCAAAACTGCCGCTACGCCGGGAATTGCTGCTTGTCCGATGACATCCGCGGGGAAGGCCGGCCGGCGGTCATTTGGCTTGGCGATTCTCCCGTCGATCGTTCCGGCCCGCGCGTGGCCCCTTCGGCGGCTTGGCCTGGCAGTTAATTTCGCTATAAGGCTCATGGGCTTACCCACTCCGGGGCCACGGGAAACGCCTGCGAGAATCGGGGTAAGGCGGAGTGCCGCAACTGTCGACGTTGCTTATTGAGGTTCGTTTTTGCGATGGCCGGCTATCCCACCATTCTTGGATCAACCGACGGTAACATCACCTTCGTTCGTCGGCTTGCCGTGTTTGCAGACGCCCGGTTTTGTCCCCCGTTGAGCAGCAGGGAATTCGCAGTTTCTTGACCCCCACCATGCACCGCATCGATTCCGCCGACTCGCCCCTCTCGCCGGCCGAGTGGTATGCCCGATATCAGTCGGCATTCCACGACGGTCCGGCGCCGATGAGCATCAGCACCTACGCCGAGGGGCGATTCATTGACGTAAACAATAGCTTCTTGCGCATGATTGGTTTCGCGCGCGAGGATCTGATCGGGCAGACATCTTACGAGCTTAGGTTTTGGTACGATCACGCTGATCGTCGGGCTCTGCTGCGCAAGCTGGAAGCCAACGATGGACTGCTGCGCTTCGAGCCGCTGCCGCTTCGCACGAAGCAGGGCGAACGGCTGTGGACCGATGTTTCGGCCCAAGCGACCGAGATCGGCGGGATGCCCTGTCTGCTGATCATCTACGACGAACACAGCGTGCGCCACCAGCGACAATCCGCCCGACGACCGTCCCGAAACGCCAAAACTCCAACCACGACACGGCCGCAACACCCGGCCAACCAAGTGGCCGATGCCGAACTACGCGAGGCGCTCCTCGAAGCGGTGGCGGTGATCGAACGGACCCGTCATTCATTCAAATCGAAGCAGTTGGCCGACTTGCGTCATCGTCTGCAACGCGTTCTGAAGAAACCTCCGGCTTTTCGCACTCCCGGCTGAAAAGATGCTATGGTTTCGTGAATGAAATACTGGCTGCCGCCTCACGGCGGCCGGGCCCACGCCGTGATGGTGGGGCGCCTGACGGGTAGGAATACGTCCTGCAAGTCCAAGGCACAGTCGCTTTCGGCTCCTTCCAGCGAAGGCCGGCGGCCGCTGTGCCTTTTTTCGTGCGCCCCGCTCGCCACGTCGCCGGCTTCACCGCGAATCATGGCCACCGGAGCCGAATCGGACGGTCCGATTCACGCCGGGGCCCCTACTGGGAGATGGGATATGTTGAAGAGATTCAAGATCGGACAGAAGTTGGGGGGCGGCTTCGCCCTGGTCGTGTTGATCCTGTTGCTGCTCGGCGGCGGATCGTACGTCATGTTTGGGCAAATCGATGACACGGTCGGCACGCTCGAAGGGCACCATCTGGCCGTGGTGCGCAATAGCAGCCAGGCCCAGCAGCGGGCCATGGAATCGATCGTTCAGGAGAAGAACTATGTCATCTACGAACGTGACGAATTCGATGCCGCCACGCATCAGAAGCTAACAGACCTGGCCGCGAACTTCGAAGAACTGAACAACATTGCGGGCCAATACAACAACGAATCGCTCGCCAAGGCGACGACGGAGCTTCAGCAGTGCGCCGCCACCTTCGGACAACTGTTCGACGAAGCGGTCGCGGCCATGAAGGCCAACGAAGTCGAAAACCAGAACATGAGGACTACCGGCGGGCAAACGGTCGAACTGGCCGATGCTTACTGCGCCGCGAAGGAGCAGCAATACGAAAACGACCGCCGCGCGCTCCAACTGGTCAACGAGCTGCACGCCGCCGCGCTGGAAATGCGCATGCGGGAGCAGGCCTATATCCTCCATAAGGAAGACAAGCACCTTCAGGCCGTCTACCAGATCGGCAAGCAGATCCAGCAGCACCTGGATGAACTGGCCCAACTCCATCCCAATGCAACGGAACAGCAGCAGATCGACACCATTCGCGCGGCCACCAAGAGGTACCTGGCCGACGCCGAAGCCTGGTCCGAGGAAGACGACTCAAGCCGGCGCGACGCCATCATGGAACGCATGGTGGAAACCGGGCAGCAGATCAATGCCGTCGCCCAGCAGTATCGCCAGGCCAAACACAAGCAACTTGAGCAGGTATACCAGTCGGTCTTCATCGTCACCGACGTGGCAGAGCAGGCCCTGCTCGCTCGATTGGCGCAGCGGGGATACATGCTCACCCGAAGCAAGGCCGACGAAGACGCAACCCGGGAACACCTGGCCAACCTGGGCCGGCACCTGGGTGAGCTGGAACAACTGACCACCACCGACGAGGACAACCGGCGGATCCAGCAAACCCGGCAAGCCGTCGCCAATTACACCCAGGCTTTCGACAAATGGGTCGGAAACGATCGCCGCATCCGCGACGACATCTTCCCGGAGCTGAAGAAGGCGGGCGAGGACTTCCTCGCCACCGCCACCGAAACCCAGAGCAACGCCTGGAACAGCACTGAAGTCGGCACCGCCGATGTCAACACGATCATCAGTTGGTCCAAATACACCGTCATCTTTGCACTGGCGGCCGGTGTGCTTGTCGGCGTGATTGCCGCGTTCGTCATCACCCGTGGCATCACCAAGCCGGTCAACAAGACGGTCGGCGTGCTGCAGTCGGTAGCCAAGGGCGACTACTCGCAGAAGCTCGATATCGACTCGAAGGACGAAATCGGCCAGATGGCCGTCGCGCTCAACACCACGATCGACGCCGTCGACCAGGCGATGAAGGACGTCCAAGAGGCCGCCGAGCGTGAAAAGGCCGCCCAGGAAGAACGGGCACGCAAGGAACGCGAAGCCGCCGAGGCGGAGCAGAAACGCCAGGCCGCCGAGGCCGAGGCCGAGCGACAACGCCAGGAAGAAGATCGCAAGCGCCAGGAAGAGCAGGCCGCTAAGGAGCGCGAGCAGGCCGAACGCGATCGCAAAAAGGCCGACGAGCTGCGCCGCAAGGTCGACAACCTCCTGGAGGTCGTGAACGCCGCGGCCGAGGGCGATCTGACCCAGAAGGTTACCATCGAGGGCGACGAGGCCATCGACGAGCTGGCCGCCGGCATCAAGCGAATGCTCGGCGACCTTTCGGGCATCATCGGCCAGGTGACCGAAAGCGCCGCCCAATTCAACGAGGGTTCGCGCGTCATCGCCGAAAGCTCGCAGTCGTTGGCCTCCGGCGCCCAGACGCAAAGCTCGTCGGTCGAGGAAATGAGCGCCTCAATCGAGGAACTCACCCGCAGCATCGAGGCCGTGAAGGAGAACGCCACCGAGGCCGACAAGGTCGCCAAGGACACGAATCGGCTCGCCGAGCAGGGCGGGTCGGCCGTGCAAAAGTCGATCGAGGCCATGGAGCTGATCCGTAACAGCTCGACGCAGATCGCCGAGATCATCCAGGTGATCTCCGAAATCGCCAGCCAGACCAATCTCCTGGCCTTGAACGCGGCGATCGAAGCCGCCCGAGCTGGCGAACACGGCATGGGCTTTGCCGTCGTGGCCGACGAAGTCCGCAAGCTGGCCGAGCGTAGCAACCAGGCGGCCGGCGAGATCTCCGGGTTGATCAAGGAATCGACCCAACGGGTCGAGGAGGGTGCCCAGCTCAGCGAGGAGACGGGCAAATCGCTGCGTGAGATCATTGAGGGCGTGGTCACGACCGCCGGCAAGATCGGCGAGATCGCCACGGCCACGGTCGAACAGGCCTCAAATGCCCAAGAAGTCAGCCAAGCCATCCAGGGCGTGGCCGAAGTGACCGAGCAATCGGCCGCCGGCTCGGAGGAAATGGCCTCCAGCAGCGAAGAGCTGGGGGCGCAGGCCTCGGCCCTGCGCGACTTGGTGGCCCGGTTCAAGACCGACAACACGGCCGCCGGCGTCACGGCCTAAGCGGCGGCATGCAAACCAACCCCGCGTGTGGAGAGGGCTAGTTGCCCCCGCCTCAACGTCGCAAAGCCCCGGCCGCAAGGCCGGGGCTTTCGCGGCGCGCGGTGGGTGGGACGTCGGCAGCTTGTGCCCGCATTGCCGCCTGGCCGAGGAGGTGCGCCGGCGGTCATTTGACTCGTTCCAGAACGAGTGGCTTCCCGTCGTAGAGCCGTTCGCTCTGATCGGCCACGAGTTTGGCGACGTTCTCACTGCTGTCGGTGAAGCGCCCGAGGGTGCTGTGGTCCTGTTGCTTCAGTTGCCCCTTGATTCGTTCCGCCTCGATCATGGCGATCTTCGCGGAGCCCTGCATTCCCCAAACCAGTAGCCTGTCGCCGTCGGGCTGCAGCTCGTATTTCATGATCAAAAACGAACGGATCTTCCTGTCCTTCCACCCCTGCACGCGGGCGGACTCCACACCCTCGTGCGACAATCCGGCGATGTTCAAGTAATTGTTCCCCGAGATGTTGGTCGGGAAGACCAATGCTTGCGACGGCGGCTGGATTTCGCCAGCCTCGCCCGGCCGGGTGACGATGATCAATCGCATCATGCTCTCCGGCGCCTTTCCGCCAAGGCGTCCGACATGATAGAAGGCCCCGCCCTCCTCTCGCACTTCCCGCCAAGTCCCGATCAACCGCTCATCGGGCTTCGATTTCGAGGGCGTGGAGAGCGGATTCTCGGAATCGTCGCAGCCGGCCAATAGGGCGGCTACCATCAGGGTACAGAACGACAAGCAAAGCTGACGCGTGTTCATGACAGAACCCCCATCAAGATTGGAGAACACATCCACTCGCGATCGGACGCCGAAATAGCGCACTTTCATCTTGCCCGAAAACGGGGCGGCGTGCAAGCGGTCGCCTCCCAGGAAAACATCCCGAAACGGACACCGGGACCAGGCTTAAAATGTCGACGTCACGGTCATCGGGCGACGCTCGGTCTGCCATGCCATTGTGGATGGCTGCCACGAATCAATTAACCGAATGCCGTGTATCACGGGACCACGCGAGGGACCGGGCGGGCGCCTATCTCCTTCAACGACCACCACCGACAGCGGTTCCTTCGCCAGCTTCGCGACTGCCTCGAAGCCGAGATTCAACACTGAAAGCCCGAGCCTGATGTTCCTTGACGACGGTGGATAACCGTTCGGGCGTTAAAGAAGGCGATCAACGACGTCCGCCCCAATACCTCGGGCGACGGCTCGTGTGAGCAACGGCGATTACCCGGAACTCCGTTGCCGACTGGTGGCGGAAGACCAGGATGTAAGGGAAGCGCGGTACTCGGACCCAACGGTAGACAGGCCCGAACCTGGGTAGCAGATCACTCTGAGATTCGATTCGGCCGACGGCATGTTCGACCGCAAGGCGTAGTTTCTGGTCAAGCTCTTCGCCTCGCTGTGCATACCAGTTGAGCGCCGAGCGGTACTCCTTGGCTGCCAGACGATGGAAGCTGACTTGCACGGCAGGCCTCACGATTCCGACTTCAGTTGCGACCAAGGTATCCCAGGCTCATCGTCGGCGGAGCGTCGATCGAGTTCGGCCATGAAGTCGGGATCGTCGACCGAAAGCGTACCATCGTGCGACGGCAGGCTGTCCATCAATCGCGATACGAGGGCAAATCGGTCTGCCTCGGGTAGCTGCAAAGCGGCCTCGAAAACAGACTGCGGATCCGTCTGCATTGGGAAACCTCCTTCGGCGGGCGACGTTCCGTTCGGCTACAACAGGCGAATCGAAAACGTGGAATCGATCATCCACCTTATGCTACCACCGCGGGTTGGCTAGAGCAACGGGATTCGAAACGGGGGATGACCGCGGTCGCTGAAGTCGCGTTTTAACGCTTCCGTCGCCGCGACAGGGCTTTCGCGGCGAATGGGCATTACCGGTAGCAAGAGCCTGCATTGCCGCGAAAAGTGGGACAGTAACCCTGTGAATAGTGATGCACCTTCTGTCGATTCGATCTCCCCGAGCGGTTCGCAATGAATGCGACGCCGCCGGTGACGCGCGCCCGACCGCTCAGCCGCGGCCGGCCCGATTGGCCAGATACTCGGTCAGCGCCCGATCGAACTGCATGCTGGTATCGAGGGCCACGAAGTCGATGCCGTTTTGTTGGCAATCGCGCCGGAAGCGGTCGCGGAAGGCCTCCACCTCGCTGATGTAATCGCGACGGAAGCCGTCGGCGTCGATGGCCAGCCGCTGTTCGCTTTCGGGGTCTTCCAGTTCGACCATGCCGTCGAAGGGGAAGCCTACCTCGGCCTCGTCGAGCACATGGAAGAGAATCACGTCGTGTCCCCCGTGCCGCAGCCGGTAGAGGGCTTCGAGCGTGGGGTCGGGCTCGCCCAGCAGATCGCTGAAGATCATCACCAGGCTCGCCCTTCGCAGCATGGCGGCTACCTGCGTGAGGCTTTGGGCGATGTCGGTTTGACCCTCGGGCCGGAGTTTCGAGAGCAGCGAGAGCAGGTCGCCCAGGTGGCTCCGCCGGGCGCGTGGGGCCAGGCTGTGGCGGATCCGCTGGTCGAAGGTGAGCAGCCCCACCGGGTCCTGCTGGTGGATCATCAGGTAGCCCAGGGCAGCGGCCAGACAGATCGAGTAGTCGAACTTGGTCAGTTCCTGCCGATAGGTGTAGCCCATCGAGCGGCTGAGGTCCATCACCAGGTAGCCGGTGATGTTCGTTTCGGCCTCGAATTTCTTGACGTAGTAGCGATCCGTTTTGGCGTAGGCCAGCCAATCGATGTCTTTGGGGTCGTCGCCGGGGGTGTACTTGCGATGCTCGCTGAACTCCACCGAGAAGCCTTGGAAGGGGCTGGCATGCAAGCCCTGCAGATAGCCCTTCACGATGAACTGGGCGCGCAGGTCGAGCCGCTTGATCTGGTTGATCACCTCGGGCTTCAGGTAGCGTTCGGCCGTGGACATCGGGATTGCAAGCTCTCGGGGATTCGGGGCATCGTGACGGCCGATTGGTGGCGCTGTTCTACTCCGGGCATCATCGTTCGCTGCCCAGCCGGGTGGCGGCGAACCAAAGGGCGATCATCATCATGCCGATCAGCAGCAGGGCGAGCAAGCCCAACTGCAGCGCGCCCTCGCGTACATGTTCGAGCGTCCGCCCGATGGCCGCCTGATAGGCTTCCTGCACGATGACCATCCACCCGGTTTCCCGCTCCCCGAGCATCACCGGGGCCATGCGGGCCAGCCATTGGCGGCGGTAGGGATGGCCCTCGGGTGCGGCGGCCAGGGGATCGGTGTAGTGTCGCTCGCGCGATTGGGTATCCGGCAGGTCGTCGGCGGTGACCCGGTATTGGGTGATGTGCTCCGGCAGTCGTCCCTGCTGTTCGAGCAGATGATCGAAGAGCGGATGCTGGAGGATGACTCCCTTGTTGGGTCCGTCGCGCCAGTCGACCAGTACGGCGAATTGTTCATCACGGCCTTGCAGGTCGACAAACCGGCCCAACTCGACCGTCAGCGCCACCACGCCGAGAAATTGATCCTGATCGCCCATGGTGACGGGCGTGGAAATGGCCACGATCCAGCGGCCCGTGGCCTGCGAGCGGAACACGGCCGAGAGGGTGGTCTGCTTCAGTCGCTCGTCGGGGGCGGGACGCCAGTCCTCGTCCGCCCGATCGGCGTTGCCTCCGTGGAAGAAGCTTCGCCAGGCGTAGTTGCGACCGATGGTTTGCGACTCGGGCACGCGCACGGTCGACAAACCGGCCGGATCGCAGAAGAACCAACTGGCGACATCCTCGGGCGCTTTGGCGTAATCGGGGATCAGCCCCTCGAAGACTTCCTGCAATGCCTTGCGCGGGGGCAGTTCTCGAAACTCGTCGCGCAGCGCGGCCACTTGCTCGGCGGTGTGTGTCTGCTCGAGTTCGGGATCGTTCAACTCGGTCATCAATTCCGCGGAGCGTGGATCGTTCAGCAGCGCGGCCACCGCCGTTTTCAGTTCCGACTGGGCGGCGACCCGACGCACGGCCCCCCAGCGGCGATAGAGTTCATTGCCCGCCGTGCGGGCCACATATCGGGCGGCGAACTGATTGCTCCGCAGGGCCTGCTCGGCCAGGGCGGCGTCGGATTGCGACATCACGTTGCTAAAGCCCCGCCAAGCGAACAGCGAGACGATCAGCAGCAACAGCGCGGGCCCGAGGGTACCCAGGAACACGGCCGGACGCCTTGCCCGACGACGCGCCCGGCGGTCCAAAGCGGCGAGCACGGCGCTGACGGCCGGGAAGCGATCCTCGGGATCGACGGCCAGGCAGCGATCGACGATGGCGGCCAATTCACCGTCGACGCCCCGCACCCGACGATGGCCCGCGGGGCGCGGTGCCTCGGAGATGAGCTGCCGATAGCGGGCGAGCCGCTCTTCCACGTCGCCGGCCCGCTCCAATTCGCTGGCCGTGGCGTCGTCGCGGTGCGGGGGCTCGCCGGTCAGCATGCAATAAAGCACGGCGCCCAGGCCGTAGACATCCCAGCGGGCGTCGGGCATGGCCTTCAGGTCGGCCTGCTCCGGGGCCATGTAGAACATCGTGCCCAGCGCGGGCGTTTGATCGCTGGAAAGTCGCGATTGGCCGAAATCGGCCAGCCGGGGTTTGTCGTCTTGATCGAGCAAGATGTTCGCTGGCTTCAGGTCGCAATGGAGCACGCCTTTGGCGTGGGCGTGGACCAGACCGACGGTCACTTCGCGAAACACCTCGACCGCGTCGCGAGCGGGCAGGGGGCCGCGGCGAAGCCGGTCGGCCAGGGAGCCCTGCTCGATGAACTCCATGATGTAGTAGGGCGGCTCGGCGTCCCAGCCCACGCCCAGCAACTGCACGACATAGCGATCGGCGAAGAGGAAGGCCAGCTTCTCCACCTCGCGGCTCAGCAGCGACCAGTCCAACCCGCCGCGATGGGCGTAGAACTTAATCGCCACCCGCCGCCCGGTGTTCCGCTCCAGGGCGACCCAGACCTCGCCGTAGGCCCCGCCGCCGAGCAGCCGCTCGGGCTCGTAGCCGGGCACTTGCACGGGCGGATGCGTCCGCTGCAAGCTCCGCTGCCGTGCCTGCTGCCGCTGCTGCTGGCTCTGGATTTCCGTGGGGTCGGTACTCATGCCTTCAGTATATCGCGAGCGGCCGACCGGCACGAGGAGCATGCGCGGAGCGGGAATCCAAGTGGCCAACGATCGGCATCCACTTCGTCATTCCCGCGCATGCGGGAATTCGGGCGGGGTGCCGCGGCGTACGTCGTCATTCCCGCGCACGCGGGAATCCAGGGGTAGCTCGGATGATTGGTGACTACGCACCTGCGTCATTCCCGCGCACGCGGGAATCCAGGCGAATTGGGACGAATCGCTGGATTCTCGATTTCTCGGGAATGACTGAAGGGGACGGATTACTGGATTCCCGATTTCTCGGGAATGACGGAAGAAGACCACTTTGCAAACCTCCCGCGCCACGGGGCCGGAAGGCAATCGGCATCGCGCGTTCTATCCTAAGTCTTTCGGCGGGCGACGCCGGGCTTTCTTCTCGCTCCGCTGCCGCTTCTGCTCAAGCCGGCGCTCGCGCGAGGCACGCGTCGGACGCGTGGGTTTGCGCGGCTTGGGCGGCCGCTCCACCTCGGCCAGCATCGCCCGCAGCTTCTCCAGGCAATCGGCCACGTTGCGTCCGGCATCGCGGAAGCGCTGGCTGGTTAGCACCAGTTCCCCCTGGTTGTTGATCCGCCGTCGCTGCCGCTCGACGAGGCGCCGGCGGACCGGCTCCGGCAGGCTGGGGCTGGCATGGACCGGCCAGCGCAGCTCGGCCTTGGTGGCCACTTTGTTGACGTGTTGCCCGCCGGGGCCACTGCTACGCACGAACTGAAACTGGATTTCGCGAAGCGGGATCTTCAGTTTGTCGGAAACGACGAGCATGGCGGTTCGTTCGGGCAATCCCGGATTCACGTTCGGGGTGGGCCGCCCGGCGGGGCGGCGTCAGAACTCCAGGCGGCGGAAAGCGCGGATACCAATCCGCAGGGGGATGACGGTGGCCAACAAGCCGACGATCACACTCGCCACGGTACCAGCGCCCAGCCACCATAGCAGCCAGGTCTCCAAGCTCAATTCGCGCGAGAAGATCTGGATGACCCGATTTCCCCGGGCGGTCAGATAGAGGTGCGTTGGCACGGCCGTCAGCAAAACGATCACCAGAATGTAGATCGTGCTGACCACCAGGTTCAGCGTCCCGCCAAAGCCGGCCGCGATGCGCGAGGGCGACTCTTCGCGCAGGTTGGGCAGTCGGGCTCCCAGTCCCACGGCAATGCCCGCCAATCCCAGGCACAGCATGACGCACGTCAACTGGTGGCTCACCACCACCAGCAGATCGATCCGCAGCATGAGGTCGCTCAGCAGCACCAACGCGCAGCAGGGGGCCACGGCCCCGCCGGCGGCGAAGAAAAACTTCGCCCAAAGCACCGTGTCGCGACGCAAGGGGAGTAGTCCCAACACCCAGAACCGGCGTCCTTCCAGGCTGATCATCGGGAAGATGAAGCGGGTGGTGAAGGTCGACATCAGCAGGCCCACCACGGTGAGGTTCAGGAAGCTGACCATGTTGACCCAACCGATGTAATACACGTCGTAGCTGAACCGCCGGATGTTGACGAAATAGAGCCCCAGCAGCCCAAAGAAGATCAGGAACTGAAGCCACTGGACCGGATCGCGGCGAAATACTCGAGCGTCCTTGAGCGTCAGCAGCCGCATCGACTTCGGCAGTGGGGCGATCAGCCACAGCAGGGCCCGATCCACCCCTGAGGGCCCCGGCCGAGCCTGACGGGGGCCGCGCCCCTCGCTCCACAGCCCGCTGTATGCCGGGCGGTAAATCCGCGCGGCCAGGGCCAGGGCCAACTGCCGGCCGAACAGGGCGTTGCTAATCATCAGGGCCAGGAACATCACGCTTTGCGACCAGTTGTTGGCCGCCGCCTCCAGCAATCCGGAACTCAGCCACCAACTGGGCAGCAAACGGCCTTGGGTGAACTGGAGCCGGCCAAGCATCTGGCGGAACCAGGCGGCCGTCAGCAGGTCGCTTTCCGGCCCGGCCAGTGCACGCCAACCGACCAGCGCCACGCACAGCAGAAATAATAGCAAGGCGGTCGTGAGAATCTTCACCCGCGAACCGGGCAACCAATAGATCAACCCCAGACAACCAAGCGCGCCCAGCGCGGCCGGCACGTAGATGAACGACGCCATGAACGGGCCCAGCAACAAGTAATAGTACCAGGGGGCCTCGGCCACGATGCCATAGGCAATCAGCATCGGACTGCCCAGCAGCAAGAACCCCCAACTGCTCAATAGAATGGCCTCTTGAAACTTGTGCAGGAACACGCGCTCAGTGCGCGCCGGCAGACAGAGTAGAAACTGGGTCTCGCTCGACTGGAACAGCGACCCGTAGAGGATAATCCCGCATGAAAACACGAGCATCACCAGCAACGCGGCGAAAAACGTGCCAAAGATGACGCGGACCGTCTGATCGTGCGTGGCCGGGTTGACGATCCCCGCGCGAATGAATTGGAACCCGTCCAGCGACAGCCAGAACAGCCCGGCCCATAGCGCCAGCGTCAGACCGACGATCAATGCCAAACGCAAACGCGACTGGTGAAAGGTCTGCCGGATCGACGTGGATAGCATGCGGATGCGGATCCGCCAAAACGCCCGCGCTTCCAGCTCCGGTGGGAGGAAATCTCGCGGTTGCTCGGCCAGCGGCGTAAGCGACCAGAGCCAGGCCCAACGCCCCTCCGGCGCCGGCGACGGGATCGAATTGTCCGGGCCGGGTTGGCTCATGTCCGATCTCGGGGCTGGGCCGAATGGGTGGCCTCTTCTTCGCGGCGCTCGCGAGGGTCACGGGGCTCGCGGGGGTCAACGTCGATGTCGGGTCGCGTCTCGGTTGGCGTGTCGGGCAAGGCGTCGGCTGCATCTTCGGCCGTGCCGGCGTCGAATTGATCGGCCGCGACGGCGGCCAGCGCCGTGGCTTGCTCGGCGGCCATCTCCCAGTCTTGGCCCAGGTCCTCGGTCATAGTGAGGAACAGGGCCTCGAGTGAGGCATCGTGCGAGGAGAGCGCCTCGCGTAGCTCGGCAACCGTTCCCAGGAAATGCAACTTGCCCCGGTGCAGAATGCCGATGCGATCGGCGATCTCCTCGGCCACCGACAGGGTGTGGGTCGACATCAACACGGTTCGTCCCGCGTTGGCATGCCGGCGAAGCAGGTCCTTCACCAGCCGGACGCTGCGGGGGTCCAGCCCGACCATCGGCTCGTCGATCACCAGCACGGCGGGATCATGCAGCAGGGCGGAGGCAAACACCACGCGTTGCTTCATACCATGGGAGTAAGTCTCGGCCAGATTGTCCAGGAAGCCACCGAGCCGGAACCGCTGCGACTCGCGATCGATGCGTCGGCCGATCGACTCGGCATCGAGTCCCCGCATCTCGCCGGTAAACTGCAGGAACTCGCGACCGCTCAGTTTGTCGTAGAGGAATGGCTGGTCCGGCACGTAGCCCAGGTGCCTCGCGGCGGCGCGGGTTTCCGCCACAATGTCGTGTCCACACACGCGGATCATCCCCTGATCCGAACGCAGCAACCCGACCAGCATCTTCAGCGACGTGGTCTTGCCCGCCCCATTGGGCCCCAGCAGGGCGAACAACTCGCCAGGGCGCACCTGGAACGAGAGACCGTCCACGGCCACTTTGCTGGCGTAGCTTCGGCTGACGTCGGTGAACTCGATCATCGGCAATCCTGAACTGAATCACGGTCCGCCGGTCGACGACGGTGCGGGACCGGGGGCCGGGGGCTCAGCGAACGAGTCGCCAACTGGCGGCGATGGCGCCTCGTCGCTCGGCTCGCCCATATACGGCCAGCGGCGTTTGCTTTCGCGCTCCAGCCGACGCCGTTCCGCCTCCGTGTACAACGCGCGGGCCTCTTTCGCCGGCAGACGCACGAACGACAGCGTTGAACTGAACAGCCGCATTTCCTGGCGTAGGACGGTGCCATCGCGCCGCACCCAAAGCCGTCCGCGCGCGTCATGTTCCTGGCCCAGCACGGCTCCCTCGTCCTCCTGGTAGACGACCAGCCAGACCTGCTCCACCTCGCCCTGGAAGCTCAACGGTTCGATGCCCACGACCCGCGCGTGCATGATTTCCACGGGGCTATTGGGAGGAAGCAACGGACTGAACGACGGCGCGGTCCAAGTCTGCCCGGTCCGGAGATTTGGCAACCGGGTTTGCGGCGAGAAGGCGTCGGACATCAGGGCATCCGGGGGCACGGGCACGCTGGTGCGGTAGAGGAAGTCGCCGGAGTGAATCGTCAAGTCGGCGTGGCTTCCTTCGAGGTTGCCCCGCAGCCGCACCAGTTCGTCGCCATCGCCCAGCCGCACGGACGACTCGAAGCGCGAGAGACGGTGCAGGGGATCGATCGCCAGCGTGCTGGCGGCCTCCATGGGCTGATTCAGGGCAGCCCCGTCCACCATACCCAACAACGAACGCAGACCGAGCGGGACGAACTCCGAAAGGGGGAGGCGGTCGAAATGTACCAGGCTTTCAATCTCACTCAGCCCGCTGGGCTGTATATGCGTGGTGCTCAGCGCCCAGCCGACCGGCTGATCGTTGATCGACAGCCGCCAGCCAATCGGCGCGTGCTTGCCTTCGTCGCCCAGAATCGCGGCATAGTCGGGGCGGTCGCCGAGCCTGAGCGGCGGCAACACCTTCTCGACCAGCAGCCAGCCCATCGTGCTCAGCCAGAGCAGAACAACGGCCACGTTGAACCAGCGGCTGTACATCGGCGTCACTTGGCGCGGTTGGGGGTAGCGATTTCAAGACGATCGACGGTGGTCCGCATGGCCGGGCGGCCGCCTGCCGGAGCCATCCGCACTGGCGCGGGCTCCCAGGTGCGGACTGCCGCGTTTGGGACTGCCATGTGCCGGACCAAACACCATTGTTGTCGAAATCGGGCCGATCGGCAAATGGCAGCCTCGGCGGAATGGCGCGATGCTCGGTCCCCATGCCCCGCGCGGGGGATGGCGCCGGGGCGTTGCTTCGGGGAGCCTTCGCCCAGCGTCGTGCCCAGGTCCCTCGACGGTGCGATCGCGTTTTCGTCACAAATCGAGGTTGCGGTGGACGGCCATTCTTCGGAAGATATGCGTCAGGAGTATGTCCGTTTCCCTGAAATCTTCAAGTACGGAGACTTGCCATGCGTCGCGTCCTACATACCCTTCTGATCACGCAAGCCATGTTCGCCCTGGTTGTCCTCGCCGGATGCGGTGGGGACGGGCAGTCCGATGCCCAGGCCCCCAAGGCGGCCATCGAGGGCAACGCGTCGGACGCCGCCGCCGGTTCGGCTGATGCCGCGCCGAACTCCACCGACTCCGATAGTGGCCCGGCCGGAGCCGCCCAGGGCGATCCCAAGCACCCGGTCGTGGAGTTTCAGACGAATCTGGGCACGTTCCGGCTGAAGCTGGACGCCGAAGAGGCCCCACTCACCGTCGATAACTTCCTCGGTTACGTCGCTCGCGGACACTACGACGGCACCATTTTCGACCAGGTGTTCGCGGGCCAGGGCGTGATCGGCGGCCTCTACACCCCCGAGCTGGAGGCCAAAGAGACCCAGGTCCCCATTCGCAACGAGGCCGACAATGGGTTGAAGAACACTCGAGGCTCGATCGCCATGGTCCGCGCCGCGGACGCCATCGACAGTGCAACGGCCCATTTCTTCATCAACGTGGCCGACAACCCTAGCCTGGACCACAGCGATCGCACGGCCGCGGGCTTCGGCTACTGCGTGTTCGGCGAGGTGGTCGAGGGGATGGACGTGGTGGACGAGATTTCTCGGCAGGAGGTCCGCGATTCGGCCGATTTCCAGGCGTTGCCGGTTGAAACGGTGCTGATCGAATCGGCTCGGCGACTGCGTTAGGCGGGCGGCCGAGACGATTTCCCTGCGTTGCGATTTCCCTGCTCCGCGATTTACATGTGCTGTGATTTCGTGCTCGCCGGCTGCCATTTCGTTGTGCGGGCGGTTTGAATCCACCGATTCTGGCGGCACTTCGGTGCGGTCTTCGCCGCGCGAGTTCGCGCGAAAACCCACCTTGCTCTGTCGCAGTGATGCGACGTAGAATCCGCCCGTCATGCCCCCCAACCGAGCGGAACGTATCGCCTTGGTCCTGCTTGTCCTCGCCGCCTTTGCGGTGCGGGTGGGGGTGGTGCTCGTGCTTCACACGGAGCACGACGGCCCGCTGGGATACGAGCACGGCCGCATCGCTGAAAACCTGTTGGCCGGGCGGGGATTCACGATCGAACTGCTGGGGACCGAGGGGCCGACGTCGCAACAGGCCCCGTTCTATCCGCTGCTGATGGCCGGCTCCTACGCGATTTTCGGCGTGGGCAGCCCGGCGAGCGAACTGGCCCTGCAATTGCTGCAATGCCTTGCCGGAGCCCTGCTGGTGGCGGCCGTGGCCTGGCTGGCGTGGTCGCTTTGTCCCCAGCGGCAAGAGGTCGGCTGGGGTGCTGCGCTGATGGCCGCGTTCTATCCGCCCCACGTCTACATGGTCACGCACCTGCAAGTGGCCCCCTGGGCCGCGCTCGGACTGGTGCTGACCCTCGGTGTCTGCGCGGCGGCCGGACGAAACAATCGGGGAGCAACCGCAGGACCGACTCGCGTCTCGGGCGTCGCGAGCGGGGCTCTCGCCGGCATCTTGGCCGGGGGGCTGCTGCTGATCGAGCCGATCATGGCCCTCGCGCTGCCCGTCTGCGCGGTCGTGCTCTGGCGGAGCTTGGACGCCGTTTGCGCGCTCGATCGCCAGGGATATCCCGCCAGCGGCCCGCCGGATTCACTCCCACACAGGCCATGGCACGCGAGGCTCCATACCCTCCCGCGTTCTCCCGGGTTGCGAGCGGCCGGGGTGATGACACTAACGGCCGCCCTGGCGATCACTCCCTGGCTGGCGCGTAACTGGCATGTCCACGGGCAGCCGACGTTCGTCAAATCGACGTTCGGCTATGCGTTTTGGCAGGCCAACAATCCCCGTAGCCTGGGCACCGACAAGATCCCCAAACCCACGGCCGAACGACTCCGCACGCGGCACGATGGAACGCTGGCCGGCATGGATCGCGCGCTCTGGGAAGCCCGACATGAGACGCTCTACATCGACGACGTGCTGCTGAAGCCCAGCGGCTATGCCGGCCTGATTGGGCTGAGCGAACCGGATCGATGCAAGGAATTGGGACGCCGCGCGTGGCGATTCATTGGTGAGCATCCAGGCCGCTATTTGGGTCTGTGTTTCAGCCGGCTGCGGTTCTTCCTGTTGTTCGACGAGACCAACCCCAAGGCGGCCCACCCGCTCTATCGGGCGACGACCGTTGTGTGGCTGTTGCTCTGCGTGGGAGGATTGCTTGTGTCGCGGCGCTACTGGCGGTCGCTCTGGCCCACGCTTGCCATCGCCGTCTTGCTCACGCTGTTTCATGCGATGGTGATCACCGCCGTCCGATTCCGCATTCCCATGGAGCCGCTGACGTTCATCTGGGCAGGTTTTGTGCTGGGCCCGGCCCTTGTTGAGGTACGGCGTCATGTTGCCTGGTGGCAACATCTCCCCGGGCGTTCGGGCCGGTGGTGGCGACGTTCGCACGACGCCGCAACCTCCTGAGCGGAAACGTCTTGCACCCTTTCGCCGGATCTCTTCTGGCCGCCAATGGGCGACTGGCACCCTCTTTGCATGATAGGGAACCGTGATTTTGCCAGTGCCCGTCAGCCCTCACCCTGACCCTCTCCCAGGCGGCGAGGAGACGCAAGCGGGTGCCAGTGCTCGGCGTGATGCTTTGCCCGCCCCGGGCCCCGATATCCCAACCTCCAAGGTCCAACCCCCCACCGCCCATGCACGCTCGCCAACTCACTGAACTTGCTGCCGTGGTGGCCGCTCAAGGCCCCGTGCTCGTCGAGTCGTCGTTGCCGATCCCCCAAACGTCGATCGAGGAATACTGGCTCGGCTCGAAATGCCGCCTGGACCGCTGGGGGCGGGTTTTGAGGCGGATCGGTCGATCGGCCACGCCGGAACAGCCGGCGGAAACGCGTCGCGACTGGCCCTACATCCGCGGCGTGATCGAGGAAGTCCTCACCGGCGAGCTCCTCACCCGCGTTTGGACCGCCGTGCTAGCCGCCCACGATCGCCGCCTGGGTGTGGCGGAATCTGAACCGGTCGGACGCGGCATCCTGATCAGCCACCTCGAAGCCCGGCACCGCGTGCTCTCGCTGATGGTGTCTGGTGGTGGCATTGGGCTGCGATGGGCCGTGCGGCTCAACGCGCTGCGACGACGTTGTGAACGCTGGTCGGATATGTTGGTGGGGTATTTGACGGGCGTCGACCCCCAAGTGGCCGAGTTCGCCGTCGAACCGGATCGGGCCCGCGACTTCGCCGAGGATCTCGGCTATCGACAACAACTGGCCGGCGGCCGCCAAGCCTGGCCGCTGGTGATCGCCTCGCTCCGCGGAGCGTTCCGGCAGGGGCTTACTCTTTCCAGCCCGAACGGCGATCTGAACCTGAGGATTGCCGAGTCCGTCCTGGCCTGCCTGCCGGCCGATCTGTTCGATTCCACCGGTCTGTTCCGCTCGATTTGGGTCACACGGCTCACGCACGCCACCGCCGACGCCGAGGGAATGATCGAGCGCCTCGTTGCGGAAGAGCGGGGCCATGCGACCGGCCGGGGCACGAATCCGACCAAGCTGGCCGACCGGCTGCGCGAACTGGGATGAGTGCCTCGGGCGGCGAGGAAGTGAGTCGTGAACGCGTGACCGACGCACCAACGTCGACCGATCGCCGTCAGCGCTCGGGGGACCAGACCGGGGGTTTCAGTTTCGGCCGGTCCGGTTTGGCCGTGGACGCATTGGCGGTCGATGCTTCGGCATCGGTCGGCTCTTGCGACCCTTCTCGCCTTTGCGGCGCGGACTGCTCACTCCGCTGGCCTTGCTCGATCGGCGGGGCGGATTGCGATGCCTCGGAATCAGAGTTGACCGGAGAGCGGGAATCTTGCGCCGTGTCCGACGTTGCGATGTCACCGCGTTGGGCCATGCGCATCGGTTGGTCGCCATGCTCCAGTGGCCGGGGCGGGGCGGGCTTCCAACCGGCGCGGCGGCCCTGCTCCTCGCCCGGCGAAACCGCACTTCCAGCAACGGCAACTCGCACCGGAGCGTCGGCCTCAACGCGCCGCTTGTCGGCGGTTCGCAGTTGCGCGAAGAGGTGAAGCTGGTCGTTGGCCGGTGGATTCTCACCCCAGCGGATCCGTAGCGGGATGCCATCGCCACGATCCGACGCGCGGATGGCGGCGGCCACTTCCTCGGCGGAGAAGTCCCAGCGGGCAATCCGCGCTTCCTTCCCCTGTCGGGCCTCGGTGGGGTCGAGCAGCACGAGGCTGATCGGCGCGGCGGCCCAGATCCGCCGCCCCTCGGCGTCGAGCGGCTGAACCACCGCCAGCAGGCCGTCGTCGCCGGGCCGACCGTCGCCGTCCCAGCCGCGGCACGCCGCTGGGTCGAGTCGCAAGTCCTGCACGTCGCGGCTGTCGTCCAGCGGACCGGGGCGACGCGGCCGGGCCTCCTCCAGCGGTGGACGCAAGCTCGACGATTCGCCCCCGCCCGCCGAACCCGGGCTGTAGGCGGGCGCATCGTCCAGGCTTTCGTCGGCTTCGTCGCCCGGTGGCGACCAGCTCGGCGCATCGCCCCCACCCGTCTCACCGTCGACAGCGCCGCCCGTGCTTGGAATGGGTGGCGGCGTCGCTTCCGAGGCGTTGGGCGGGCCGAGCGAGACGGGCGGGGCGCCGTCGGCCGTTCCCGCCGCGGTGCTGGATGGTGCGCCGGATGATCGTCCGCCCGCCGGGTTCAGGATCGAGAACGGCTGGCGATCCGGCTGGTCCCCGGAGGGTCCGTCCTGGCACCGTTGCAGGGCCAGTTCATAGTCTTCGACCATCCAGCGAAGGCGGTAGATTTCGTCCTCCAGCAGCCGGTTTTGCCGTTCCAGGGCCGTGACTTGTTGTTGCCGCTGAGCCAGGCGGCAGCCGGCGGCCGTCAGGCATAACCCGACGACGAGGGCGATCCGAAGTGTCTTCATGACATAACCTCGCGCATGAGGAGGGTCACTGACATCCTGCCAGTGCCGTCTGATGCCTCAGTTCTTGCAATCGGTTGAAAAGTGGCGCGGGTCGGGAAAAGTTTCGCTAAGCGTTAAGGATCACGCTGCGGGAAAAGTCAAAACTCACGAAAATCGAGCCAATCGCCATCGGCGGATTCATTCGTCCCCTCTCCCTCCGGGAGAGGGCTAGGGTGGGCTGTTGAAAATGTTCTCGTTTGTTTTTTCGGGCTATCCGTAGCTTGCTGCGGCGGATTCTTGGTAGGCGGTGACTCGTCGAGAGGTGAGGGTGGCGCCGAGTGTGTCTTGCACCCA
>Ga0180436_10002027_pt1 | contig 19450 bp, 23 predicted proteins | sample SS_ome_2_FD_132434 | JGI IMG/M metagenome (GOLD analysis project Ga0180436, IMG submission 132434) | Hypersaline lake sediment archaeal communities from the Salton Sea, California, USA - SS_3_S_2 metaG | ecosystem: Environmental > Aquatic > Non-marine Saline and Alkaline > Hypersaline >...
GTTCCAATTCTACAACCATCTATATTAATCCCACCAGTTCCCCATTTAAGCACATTCTTAGCCACCGTCTTTTCACTCAAAGGCTTACGAGCAACACATATAGGTTCATTTGCTGGCTTTAATGCCGTTCCCCATCCTTCCCAATCGGATTGACCTTTTGTATTATAGGATTTTTCTCTACCGTCTTGAAAACCTAATTCTAATAATCCTTTTGTCTTTCTATGATTTTCATTTTCACCAATCACCTTTCTTTCATTTCCTTCTAATTTATCAACAGCTTTACCTATATTCAAAGATTTTGGAAAACCACTTCCATATAACCACATAATCTGGTCTCTAATCTCAAAACCAGCATCCTCTATATTAACTACCATTCTGTGATATGTTCTTGTTCCACCAAAAGACAAAAGGTGTCCGCCTGGCTTTAACACCCTATACACTTCTTTCCATAATTCAACTGATGGCACATCATAATCCCACTTTTTATTCATAAAAGACAATCCATAAGGAGGATCCGTAACAACTGAATCAACTGAATTGTCAGGCATCTTTTTAAGGTTTTCTATATTATCACCTTGATATAATTTAAATTTTTTCTTTTCCATAATTCTTATTTTTTATTTTTTTAATTTTTCTTTTAATTCTTGAATCATATACCAACAGGTTGTTCTTGGTATTCCTGTGAATCTTGACAACTTACCTGAATTATTATGACCTAATACAAATACAATTTCATATAATCTTTGATCAATCTGATCAAGGTTTTCTATATTTATCATAACTTGATTCAATTTATTTTGAAATTCATATTCTTCTTTTAATACATCTTCTAAGTCATCTAATTCATCTTTGATATCAATTTCATCATTCATTTGTACATCTTTCTTATAAATATAATTTTTTTTGAAATCAGTACCTTTCCAAGCAACTTGCTTTGTCATATAATTTACAATAATACTTTCTATGTTTGATTTTGAATCTTTTATTTTTTCATAATTATCAATCATATATTCATAAGCCGATATAACCAATGTGTCTGAATGTTCATCTGTTTTCAATCTACTCAATAATATATTGGTTGAATATAACCTCAACTTATCATAATTGCTTTCAAAATACTTATCTAATTTCATCTTATACTCTGTAAAATCTTCCATAAAAATCCCTTATATTCGCGCAAGTTTCAAACATTTCCAATTCAAGTGCGTCATCTAAAATTTCTTCTATATTAATAACAATTTCTGTTGATATCAATATAAATTCATCTGTCGGTAAATGTTCGTTCAAAAGGTCCATTCTTTCATTTGAATCATCAACAATAACATTCATTTCTGTTGGTGTAAGGTATCTATCACTAATTAAAGCCATAATGTTTGCAATAATACCATTATATTCTGATTGTAAAAGAATATCCATTTTGATTGGTTGTCTTATTTTAAATAAGTCGTTATACTTTTTAATCATTTGTTTTTTCATTTTGTTGTCTTATGATTTTTAATGCGGTATCAACCAATCCATCAAGTTCTTTTTTCATTTGCTTTTTCTTTTTTGAATTTTCTTCAAATGAAATGTTGTGTGACAAATTCACAATCTTTTCTTTAACCTGTTCATATTCCATAATTCTTTTATTATTTTTTATATAGTATATATTAAGTAAAAAAAGTCACTTTTTTCCATTTTCATATATTCGTATATCTTTTTTGTAAATTCGGTGAATCAACATATTCTTTGATTGCATCAAACATTTTCTTTATTTGAACATTGACTGAATAATTGTCAATTTTCTTATCAGCCGGCAATTCATTATAAAATCCAATAATATCAACAAACATTTCTTTTAATGTAACATCATAGTTATTCTTTTCAACCTTTCTAACAAACTCAGTCATTTCAGTAAGATTTATAATTCTTCTTTTTTGTGAATATCTTTCATTATAACAAGCCTTGCAATACGGATTGGTACTTTCTGGTTTTTCAACTTTACATATGTTGCATCTTTTATAAGTATATCTTTTTCTATAATTCTTTTCTTTAATACAAGGGTAACATATTGATTTTGAACTTGGTGCTTTTTCTTTACCACATTGACTACATTTTGTATAGGTATATGTCTTTTTCATAATTTAAATTTTTATTTTATATGAAAAAGCCCCTAACCATTTCTGATATAGGGGCTTCTTCTCGTCACACATTATAGAATTTCTTTACTCAAACTTTCTAATCATCTTTTTTTCTTTTTTGTACTTCTTTTTACTAATCGCTTTTCTGTTATACATTTCTTGTAAGATTTTCAAAGCTCTCAATTTTGCTTCATATTTTTTATTATACATTTAATTTGATTTTTAAGGTTACACATATTATATATTAATTTTCAATTTTTGTTTATTTACCTTTCAATATATCATTTAAATTAAAGCCAGGTTCTTTTATTTTCTTTTCAATCTTCGGTATAACATATGTTTCAGCCCACTTACTTTCAATTCTTTTTTCATCTAATACATATTTAAATTCCTTTGCTTCACTTATTTCTAATAATTTACAGAATTTATTTCTTTTATTTGATGTTGATATTGCCGTTGCCACATTCGCATATAATTTATCTTTACAATCTTCTGGTTGTATATTTGTTATATCCCACATATAAGTTGTCTTCGGTGTAAATACTAAATAATAATGTGAAAATTCACCTTCATATAATGAAAGTTCTTTCATCTTATCTTTCAGTTGCTTTACTTTCTTTTTTTCTAACATCCAAGTATCATAATTTTCTTGTCTATATTTTATTTCAATAAATACCCTTTTTATCAACTTATGTGTTTCTTTATCATATATAATGAAGAAAGCGTCATAGGTTTCGTATTTATATTCAGTATAATTAATTTCAAATTTAAATGTATTCGGGTATAAAAGTTGCAATTCCTTTAACGCTTCCCTACCTAGCCATTCAAATCTTTCAAATTTGTTTTCAAATTGTATTGCCATAATGTGTGATTTTATTTTATTTATATATTCTAAAATAAAATCACCTTTTTTCCACTATGGATTTTTTATGTCGGTTCAATATAGTAAATTTGTTATCACTGAATAAAGCCATTGAATTGATTTCATCTAACTTACTCAAATATACTTTTTCATTTTCATAATCATATACTTGATTTCTATATTCTAATTCATAGTTTTCTGTAAAGAAAGCCTTACCAATGAATTTATCACCATTTGACATTCGCCAAACATATCTTAATATACCATCTTCTTCTAATAATACAATATAAGATTTTTTCTTTCTGTTGTGTTCAATTAAAAATGTATTCATAATTTATATTTCTTTTACTATAAATATAATTATGTATCATTTTGTCATTAATATCTAATTGTTCCTTGCTGAATTGATTGTTCTTTTATTCGATCCAATACTTCTTGCTTCAATCTTTCTCTGCGTTCCAATTCAAGTTTCTTTCTTTCCTCTCTGGTGTATATTCTTCTTTGTCTTTTTAATTTTTTTTCTTCTTCAATTTGCTTTCGGTTATTCAAATAATATGTTTGTTCATCACGCTTCTTTTGTTGAACTTCATTATACTTTTTTTGATGTTTTCTTTCAAGTTCTTTATTCTTACCATAATCTGTGAAAATTTCAAAGAACTGACTTTCTGATAGAATATACTTATAAGTACCATAGAAAGTCGTTGTAAAGTCATTTATATAATATGTACGGCCTCTCCTTACCCTATAATACCAATCTTTAATACCTGGTACTGGTGTCCAATCACCATCAGGTTTTCTTTTAGTTGGTTCAAATCTAATAACATTTTTTCTTTCACTTGACTTATTCGGTACATATACATAGTTAGTTGTTCTAACCTCAACATATTCTGTTATAACATTTGTATAAGCTTCTATATCATCAAATTTATCTATAAGTTGATTTAATAACTCAGTAACCTCTGAATTATTAAATAAAGTCAATAGTTCTTCAAATGTGAAGCAATTGTCATCAATTTCAAATGTAAGTGTATTTTCTTTAATACAATTATTAATTCTTTTCATTAAATAATTTCTTTAATTTTATTTGCCTTTGTATATTCAAAGGGTAAGGCAATTCTATCATTTCTTCTATGAAATGAATTTTAAATGTCATAGTCTTATCATTCATATCATAAATTCTTTTTCTTCTTGTAAAGCCATAATGGCTTCTGATTTCATTTTCTTTTTCAATCCAACTCATAATTCTTAATTCTTTTTTTATATATTAACTTTGAAAAGTCAATTTTTTCTGTTTTTGTTTATAGCCATTTATGTCAAATCACCATTCTTCTGTTCTACCATCTGGGTATATCCAAGTACCTTCTGATACATAGACACCACCTTCTACATTAAGTGCTTCTGGGCAAGTATAATATGCTGCAAACACATCATTGCAATCTTCTTCATAATATTCTTTACCATTGTAATAGATAGGGTATAATTCATTTTCGGCTTTTTTCTTTTTCATAATCTTTTTTTTATTTTTTATTTACATTTGTAATATCAATCTTAGGAATGCTTTTGTATTCTTTATCAAAGCAATCTTGTATTATTTTTTTGGTTTCATTAATGTTTTTATCATCAACTAACCAAGCGTCGTGTATAGTAAAATACTCAATGTTATTTCTATCTAATTCTTGACATATTGTATCAATACACATTTTACTTTCGGTTATTTGCATCTGAATGGCAAGTTGGTTATGTTTGTTCTTTTTTTGGTTTTCAATTATTTTCAATACATTTGGAAATAACATTTTAAATATCCTTTTTTCCTTTTTATAGGAAGTATTCTTTGAATAGAAAATACAGAACATTATATCCTTTATACCTTTTCTGTCAATGAATTGACCTGTTTGTAAATTATATTGCTGTTGGAAGAATTCATAGAACTTTCCTTTTCGTGTAACATCAATGAATTTTATTATGTCTTGTTCTAAATTAACACCACATAAGGAGGGTATAAGGAGTGATAGAAAATATGGTTGTGAATTGACTATATCTAATTGTACTAATCCTTTAGGTGAAATAAATTGTTTTAATTCTGATTTAAGGTTGGTAAGGTTGGTATCAATTCTACCATTTGTTTTGTTGTGTCTAAAGAATAACTCACCGTCATTGATAGCTGATACCGCCATAAAATGATGGTTATATTTATTTATAATTTTAATCTTTTGTTCTAAATTAACACCACATAAGGAGGAAGTATAGGAGGGTGAAATATATTCTAAAGATTTAAATAAATTATTGTCTAAATACTTTATAGCTTTCTTATAGTCAATTGAAAAATTATTTAAGAAATATTCTTTATACTTTTTATATTTATCATTGACTGCATTATTCTTTTCATTTACATTCTTAATAATTTTCTTTGTTATAGTTGGTTTCTTAACTACTACCTTTACTAATTTTGAAAGGTAATCATTATTGAACCTATAACCAAGTGCTTTACCACCAATCTTTGAATAAATATTATCACATTCTATAATACCTTTATCAATTAAAAAATCTTTAGCTGATTTAATATATCTTGGATTTGTTATTATATCTTTAAAATAATTCTGTGGTATATCTGTAAATTGATTTGAATAGTCAATGTCTTGTTTTTTATAATTATTGACACGATATATCATATCACATATAATAATAAGATGTTCTTTGTTCTTGTAATCTGATTGTTTAATATAATCACTTACCTTTTCAGGAATATAACGATTGATTGATTTGTTTGTTTTCATATACACTTGTTCTTTTTTTACACTTGTTTTGATTTAAGAGGCGGCTGGGTGATCAAGCCCAGCCTGAACAAGTGTGGAACCTCTTATTGTATATATAAAAAAGTATATCACCCCTTTCACTTTTTTATATATTTTTTTAATAAATTTGTTTAATTCAAAAAAATTTCAGAGTGGTTCATTCGTGGAGCCCAACGACACGAAAGGGAGGAACATAATTTGAATATTCAACTACTTGTCAAGTGACTTGATATCATCTTTCAATTTAGCCGTCCTTGTGATCATCAATTTAAATGATTTGAAAATGTTTTTACCTGTTATCTTTGTAAAGTTTTCATCTATACTTACACCTTCAATAAATATCAAGGTCAATCCAACCAATTTCGTAAATAGTATATCAATTGAAAAAAGTATATTAATGAATTCACCAATCAACCATACATCAAGAATAAAAGCCGTTATCACAGCAAACTGATATAGAACCATTTTAGGTATTATATTTCCTAATTTTCTTGATGTTATTTTTTCACCTCGTCTTTTAGCAGCCCATACACCAAGTGCAGTATCACCAAAAATGAATATACCGACCAAAATAAGAATTGGTACAACCGGTAAAAAGAAGACCGCAATTGATGTAAGTAAAGATATAACATAGTTTTTCATTTTATTTTTAATTGATTTTTAACCACTTAATAATGATGCATTTTCATATTCACTTACCGTTTGTTGTGTTCCTGTTATTTCAGTTTCACTTACAGATACATTTGCATTTACAATAGGTTGTGATTGTTGTGCGCCACCACCAATTTCATTCAATGTTGAAGCCGCGCCTGTAAATTCAATACTTGGAGCAGTTGAACCACCTTGACCACCAGCGCCTGATGTTGATGGTGGTGGTGGTACAGAAGGCCTTGTTCCACCTGACTTTTGTTTAGGATTGTATTTCTGTGAAGCAATCAATCCAATTTGTATTGCTCCAACCGCTGCGTTTGCTGCCGCCAAAATATAAGATATAGGTGGTGGTGAAGATGATATGGCTTGCATAACAGATTGTGCTGTTGCAATAACAGCCGTTACAATTTGTAAAGCTTTATTTTCTTCAAATTGTTTCTTTCTTAATTTTTCTTGTTTTTCCTCATTTCCTTCTGCTGCTTGAATTTCGGCTTCATATCTTGCATTTACAACATTTGTTATGGCTCCAAGTAAAGATTGTGCTGCTTGTAAAGATGCATTTGCAACAGCAATATCTTGTTCTTTCTTTTCTTTTGCCTTATCTTTTATATCTTGTAATTCCTTGTCTCGCAATTCTTGCCTTTTTCTGGCTGCTTCAGCTTCTTTTTCATCAAGTTCAGCCTGTCTTTCTTCTTGGTATAGGTCATATTCTTCTTCAATTATTCTTTTTTGATTGAATAATTCTCTGTAAGATTCTGTCTCAGTCAAATTGGCTTCTTCTGCAGCCGCCAATTTTTGATTGATACCTTCTATATCATTTAATAATCTTTGTCCTTCATCAGCCTTTACATTCGCAAGTTCTGTTTCAGCATCAATTTGTGCATTTATACCATCTAAGGCTTCTTTTCTTAAAGCAATATCATTTACCCTTTGTTCAGAAAGAACACCTGTTATTCTTTCTTCAATTTCAGCAACTCTGTTCTTTGCTTCTAATAAAGCAACCTCTGCCTCAACTGATGAATTCCCATTTGCGATATCAGCCTGCGCCCTTTTTAATGATTCAGAAGCAATCGCCTTTTCTGCGTTTGCTTGTTGAATAAGTATTTCAGCCAGTCGATCATTTGCCGCCTGTCTTTCAGCAATTGATTTTGATTCATCATCCCTTATTTGTCTTTGTTCCTCAGCCTGTCTTTGTAATTCTAATCTTAACGCTTCTTGTCTTGCTGCTGATGTTGCAAGTTGATTATCAAGTTGTGTTTGTGCTTCTGCTGCTTCTAATGTTTCAGATACGAATTCAGTTGTTGCTTCAATGGCTTTACCAATTTTTTCAGTTGCGTTTTCAACACCTAATGCAACCTTTGCTGTTGCGTCAAGAGCAACTTGTCCTGCTTTTGAAAATTCACCTTCCAATGCAAGTGAAATGGCTTTACCAAGAGCTGGTAAGAGTTCTAACAGACCTTCTATACGATTTTGTATATTCTGTCGTATCAACTCACCAAAGTCCTTTATAGCCTGTTGTGGGTCGTTGAAAATTCTTTCAAAGCCTTCTGTCAAAGGTCCGATTGACGAATCAATGATTTTCGTAAGTGCAATATCAATAAAATTGATTGATGTTGAAATAAGGTCAGCCGCCTTTTTATTCTTTTGTAAAGTTTCAACGAATTTATCAAATACTTTGTAAGCAATTGAAATAAGTCCAAGTGATTTTAATACACCACCAATTGATGTACCAACTGACTTGAATCCATCTGCAAGACCTTTTGTATTCTTTTTACCATTTCCACCGATATCATCTAATTTCTTACCTGTTTCATCGGCTTGATCTTCTGTATCCTGTAATGATGTATTAAGATTGTTTAAAGCATCAGTAAGTGATTCAATCGCCTTTAAAGCGTCACCAAATTGAATATCAACCTTTTTTTTAAAATCTTTCGCCATTTACTTATTTTCTATATTTTATGTTTAATTCCCAATTTATAGTTGTACCACTTTCACCACTTACTTTACAATATACGGTTGAACCTGTGAATCCAAATGAAGCCGAAGCTGTTGTGAATTCAGTTTTTGTTGTTTGATCAACGGTTGATACTTGATGTAATACACCACCTATATCGCGTCTTACAACTGAAAAGAAGCCATCATATGAAGCCTCTGTTCTTAATTGATTTACAGCCGTCAAGTCAGCCTCAAAATACATAATCTTACCTGAATCATATGAATATGTAAATATATCAATTGGTGTTGAATTGGTGGTTGTTATTAAATATCTTTCATAATATTCTTGTTGAATCAATACTGGATCACCTTGTTTTGATGTTTCAATTTGTAAAGAATTCGGTGTCATAACTATCAAGCTTGATTCAGCAACGCCGAAATCTTCTGTACTTCTTAATTGTAATTTATCTTTTAATCCTGATATTGAACTTTGTTGCGTTGATGATGATCCAGCAACTATATTCCAAGCTGTCGTACCTGATTTATCAGAAAAGAAGAAAGCGTTTTCACCTGGCTCATCTATAATATAAGATGAATTGTTACCTAAGTCACTTAATATTATATTATTCGGTCCTGTCGTATTTCCAAGTGCCAATGTACCTTCAAGGTCTGAAAAGTTTGAAGATGGCTCCCAATAAGATTGTGAAGCGTTATATGTAAGAACTTGTCCATTTGATGGAGTTGCAAGTATTTTAACATCATCTATATCATTTAATTTACCATTAAAGGTTGGTCTTACAATTATAGAACCATTATTATTGTCTGCATAAATAACAGCCGCCATCAAAATCTTTTGATTCGGTGCTTCTGGTTCAACATTTGTATATCCACCTGGTATAGTTGGTGAAGCCCATAATAAGTCACCACTTGAAAAAGTCAATCCATAAGTTGCGCCTGTTGTATCAATCTTTCTTATTTTACCAAAGTTTGTTACGAATCCATCTTCACCATTTTGAATATCACCTGCTGCAACACCCATAACATAATCAGAAGGGTAAGTACCATCAGCAATAAATTTCTGTCCTAATATTCTTCCTGATGCGCCTAATGTACCAGCAAATCCAACAACCTCACCTTTTAATATAGGTCCGCCTGTTTGATTTTTCACTAAGAAGAAATTTTCTTGTCCTAATTCATATTCAACACCACCAGTCAAACCAAGTGATAGTGTATTGAACTCAGGATTCCAAACTAATCTACCTTCTGGTATTGAATCAGTTGCGCCAGTCAAATTAAAGTCAATCCAATCAACATCAGTTGCTTTATCAAATAAAAATTCTTTAATTCCGTCACCAATTCTTATAAAGGCTTTTTTATTTAATTCATCAACACCGATTTCTGACAAAGCCAAGTCAGTTGGTGTCCAACTTTGTGATCCAACCAAAGTAAAATCTTCTTGTGTTGGTACGGTGAAAGTTGCGCCCGTTGTTATTGTGTGATGTTTTATTCTTGAATATTGATTTATTATTGAACTCATATCTTAAATTATATTATATTTTATTATGTTTTTTATACTCGATCTCTGCCACCATCAACAATAGATTCAATTGAAAAAGAACCATAAGGTCTAATTTCGTCTCGTCCGCCATCAATGATATTTATAACTTTATTTTCAGGGTATTTATCTAATACTTTGTCTCGTCCCGCATCTATGAAATGAACTTGTTGAATTAATGTTCCTGTATATACCGTATTTGGATCTGTAAATACACCTTTATTCAAACCAATAACATTTATGTTTGAACCTTGAACTTTATTATCAGAACCATTTACAAATATATTTTCACCATTTATATTATTTCTGTCACCAATAATTAAATTTGTTGTTGAATTTGATTGTATAGTATTATTTACACCTTTTATTTCGGTTCTGCTTACATCAACACCAATTGTATTTTCTCTTGAATTTTGTGATGATTCATTGACAAGTGAATTAAATGATGGGTATATTTTACCAATAATTATTTGATCGTTCGGGTAAAAATCACCAATTGTCTTGTCTGATGTTATTAATTCAACCTTTGTCAATTTCCTGTTGTTCATATCAAAATCTATAATCTTATTGATATTCCACCAAGAATCATATACATATATTCTTTCATTGAATATAAGATTTTTTACATCAAGATATGAAAGATTGAAATAAGCCGTCATAATATAACCATTTTCAATTATATCCATTTGTGTTCTATAAAATCTGTTGAATAAATTATTGTCTGTTATATACTTTCTACTATGTGCATAAAAATCACATATACCGAAATTCAAATCTTTTTTAGGTTCAATTTGATTCGGATAAAAATGACCTGCATATCTATAATATTGAAATGGGTAAAATTGGTTTGCAATGTCTTGTGGTGTTGTTGCTGGTATTCCTGTCCAAAATACCCAATCATCTTCAACTTTATCACCAACATATACAATCTTTATATTTTTTTCAACAAGATTATCAATATATGGTGTTTGTCGTCCCCTACTTGTTGCTGCAACTGCTGGTGAAAATATAGTTTCAATAGTTTCAACATCTTTCACAAAATCATTTTCAAGTATATATTCTAATTGTCCATAAATTTCATTTGTTGTTTCTGTATATGTTTTCAATACAATATCTTTATCATCATCTTTATGTGTAAATAATGTTGTCTTTTTTCTTTTATTTGAAATCAATTCAATATCAACTGATCTTATATCAACCTTTTCTGTCCAATCCAAATCAATACCTTCTTCATAAAATCTATCGCGTGTTTTGAAAATCAATTTATTTTGCTGTATCGGATCTGAATACACATATAAATTGAACATTTTAATAATTGAAAGTATAAAATCAGTTTGTTTAATTTTTTTCGGCAATAATGTTTCAATGGTTGCTGGTGTATTATAACCAACAGAATTATCCGTTGTTACTTCAAAATGTGCTTGAAAATCACTTTGTGGATTTGAAAAAATCCTAATATACCAATTCGGTACATATTTTCTATAAATATCATTAACTAAGTCATCAGCGTAAAATATACCATTGACTTCAACACTTATTATATTTTCAACCGATACAATGCCTGGGTAATCGGCAACATTAAAGGTTGTTTGTAATTCTTGTCTTTCAAAATCAGCAACAATTTCTGCTTGCAATGAACTTATATCACTATCATTTGCTGGTACATAATAAGCTGTTGGATCAAGTTGTCTTTGAAATGTAAATTGTTCTGAATTTAATATAGTTGTTGAACCATTGGCAAACCTTCCTCGGTGTGCAATTGTAACAACAACATCATATGGTGAATATTGTTGTTCAAATGAATTATCAAATCCTGAATATACAACCGTATCTGTCGCATATGACTTTACTGCATAAAATGGCTTTTCAAATGATAGCCATATTTGATCTGCAAATAAAGTTTTTAATGTTATTTCACCCGCAAAAAATGATGGTATAATATACCTACTTGTTGTTGTATCATAATTATTTCCATTATCAAACCAATTTTCTGGGTTATTATTATCATCATCATATGGTACAACCTGTGGTGTTATATCTTCTTCAAAGAAATACTCACCAATAATATAGACATTATCGGGATTGTCTGTTTGATAGTGATAGTATAATTTATCACTCAAATAAAATCCTTGTCTTCCTGCCCTTACCGCATATATATCATCATCTTGTGGTTTGTATTTACCACCTTGAAATGGTATAATCATTTCATCAAAATCAACTTCTTCTAATTCATCAAATTGATATTCAAAATCTGCTTGGTAAAATATGTTATCCCATATAACTTTTGCATAAATACCAGGTATCATTATTTGTGGTGTATAATATTCATCTAAATTATATGGTAAATAAAATTGATAGCCATATGATACATCACCATTCAACATAGAATCTTCTATAAATGTTTCATTGAATCTGAATTCAGGGTAAGATATACCATCTTGTGCATTTAATAATGGTGTAAGTTCGTCAAGAAATTTACCTGAAATTCTATCATAAAAAGATGGTGCTTCTGATTTCACAAAGCAATCATATATGATTTTAAAATCTTCATTTGTGATATATTTTTTTCTTACCTTTCTTAATTGAAATATACCTTCAAATTGGTTGAATCCATCAATTGAAATTCTTACGGTTTCTTTTATTTTAGGATTGAAAGTCAATGTATTTGTATTTACATTAAAGGCTTGACCTAATATATCATTATTATTATTTGTACCTGGTATTGTTATTGTCTTTGAAAAGGCGCCACCTCTGTTTGTGATATCTCTGATATCATTTAAATTATAGTTGAAAGGCATAACAATTTCATCTATAACATCAAGATTTCCCCAATTTTCTAATTCTAATCTTACTTGTGCCATTAACCTGTTTGTATTGGATTTTGTAATGATAGTTCAATCATTATTGTATATCTTATATTCTTATCATTTCTTCTAAGTTTTCTTTCAAACTTCTTTTCCATAACATTGCAAGAATAATAATCACCATCAATCTTAATAAGAACAATTGGTGATGTGAATAATTCTTCAAAATAATACATCATATCTTCTGTGATCCAATTTGAATTCAACTCCCATTTTTCAGTTATTTCTGTATTAAAAGGTCTTGATGAATGTTCGCCTTGGTTGAAATCATAACCATTATTTGATGAATCATAACCACCAACAAATCCTTTGAACATATCCCTGTCAATATCAACAGAAGATTTTGAATTAAGTGAAAATTGAATTGGCATAAATGAACCGTACCTATCTAAGAATATAAGTTCATAATTTACAAATCTTCCATCACAACCACATTCGTGCTCAAATGTAAATGGTACTGATTGCGTCCCTAAAGTTGAAAAAATTGTTATATCATAAGAACAAACATCACAAGAAATTATTTCTTGTTGTGTTTCAACGGTTATATTGTCTATATTTACACCTGCTGGTGCATTTTGTGATGACAACTCAAATACAAAATCCGTACCTGATGCGGTGAATCCAAGTGTATATGTTCCATTGTCAAATGAACCAAATATAAAATTTGTATCAACATCATCACCAACAAGGCAACCAACCCAGTTGTTATTTGATACTTCCATAGTGACGGTATAAAATTGACCTGGTACTAATACATCTTCTTGTGTTATAACTGATATACCTGTATCTGTTGAATCAAAATAATCTAATTCACCACCAACAATAGATGCGGTTGCAACAAAGTTTGATATGATCCAAGATGCGGTTGATGAAAAATCACCATTGTCTATAACATTATAAGTTGTATTATTCAAGAAAATCGGTCCGACACCTAATGCAATTATATCACTTTGTGAAGCGCCAAGTTCATTATCTAAGAAAAATTCACCACTTTGTGATCCACCACAATCATAAGTTCTAATACGCATTTGTTGATTGAAAGTTACTGATGGATCTGCCGCAAAATATTGTAATAATACTTGTGAATCATTCCTTACAGGGTAAGGTTGTGGTGCGTTTGTCAAAAATTGTTGTGTTGATGAAATTGGTATATAATCACCCGCTGTATAATTTTTCCATTGCTGAATTGATTGTGCGCCATTCCAAACATATTTTGTTGTTGTAAATTGACCTGCTGGATTTATTGTAATCCTACCATCATTAAATACCGCAAATCCACTATGTGCTGGTGAATTATTAATCCAGCCTTGGTTTATATCAACATAATAATAACCATCAAAAGGTCCGCCTGATATTTGACCAACGCCAGTCACTCTCTGTAATCCATCATATTCATAATTTCTAATTGCAATACCACCTTCAACTGGTGTATTTCCAATAAATGTTTTTGTTGTTGTCACTAAAGTTGGTGTTGAAGCCGTAACAGTTGTATAACCATTATATTGTGGGTAAGTGAATCCTTCATCTTGAATAACATATATCTGATCACCAGCAACTAATGAATGTGACCCTGAATTGAATGAAAATCCTAATAATCCACCCGAAGCAAATTGATTGTCTAAAAATCTAAAATACTCAGCCGCATTTACAACATTTATATCATCATTAACTGAAAATGGTGATTGTGTCAATGATATCAACCTCACCTGACCTGAATTAAATATAACATCATCAAATACCCATTTTACAGAAAATTGTTCTGATATATTAATTGAATATTCATAACCTGATGAAGGTGTATTATTAAAAGCCGAAAATGGTGTATTTGAATCAATCAAATCTTTTACTACATAACCAAGTTGTGAAGCCAAGGCTTTTTGTATATTTGCTTCTAACCAACCATCACCATATCTTGGTCTTATTTTCAATTGTACAACATCTTGTGATAGTGATGTATTGAATATATCAACAATATATCTAAAATTCGGTTCATTTTTATTATTTGAATCCGCATAATAATAAGATGGGTTATAACCTGCGTGAAATACTTGTGGTTGTCCTTTTATAGTAATTGCCATTGTTATCTGAATATTTTTTCTAATTCTTGTTCAATTGCTTCGTCCATAACTTCATCAAATACTTTTTCTATATATTGTTCTATAACTTTCACAAAGAACTCTCTGGGTTTAATATATTGTGTTCCTTCATCAACATATTGTCCATAATCAATCATAGAAAATTCAATTTCATATGAATCACCTTTCTTTATTATATTATATGCAATTGATTTTTTTAGGTTTCCTGTTCTTACAGCACCAACCCTTATAATCTTTTGAACTATCTTCTTTTGTGTTTCTTTTCCGAATCCTTCAAGAAATCTTTTAATATCAAACTTCATAAAATATATTATGAATAATTATGATTCGTTTTTTAGTTGTTCAAGTTTTCTTTGCGCCCATTCTATACCTTCATCACCACCCCAAGCGAGCCACATTAATCTTCCACAACCATCACCAAGTTCTTTTTGTGAATTCTGCCTGTGTCTTTCAAAAGCCGCCATTCTTGAAATTGTTTCTTTTGATATAGGCTCACCTTTTGCAAGTTGATTTGCTCTGGCTTTACCAACTGGTGTTCCACAAGAACCCCAACCATTTTTCTCAGCCCATCTTAACGCAATCTTTGCATTTTCTGTTGCTGCTTTCGGGTAATCTGTATATGATTGAAAATCACCAATTGCGATACCTTGCTTTATGGCTTTCTTTTTTGCTGATTTTCTTTCTGAATCATCACCACAAGTATAGTGATATTTCTTACCTTCTTTACCCCATTTATAGTAACAACCTTCTTTATCTTTTCCTGTCATCAACGGCATATCATTTACAATTTATTTTTTAATACTCAAAAGCCATCCAAAAGGCGTCCAAATCTTGTCCCCAACTGTTCCCATCAACGCGATTTACAATCATTGTGAATCCTGTTGTTGTTATACTTCTTGTTGTTATATTGAATGAATCATCAAATATAGTTCCTGGTTGCGCTGATGCGTTACACAATACAGCTGGTGTTGTTGAAAAGGGAGTTGGAAATGTCACATTAACCGTCACAATAGTTCCACCACCTGATGCACCTACATCAACTTTACCACCTTGGTAATCTCTCGTGTCACATTGATTGACTGCATCACAAAATGTTGAACCTATATTCAATAAAGGTACTTTATATGTTGTTCCATTTACATTCAATTCTAAATAAGATTGTGGCTCTGGTACTGCCGATGGTGATACATTTACATTATTGAAAGCAATTTCACCACTTCTTGTTGGTATTGCCTGTTGTCCAAAAGCAATAGTATTGTCAAGTGATTGTGTTGGACCTGCTGCAAGTCCAATAGCAATGTTATTATTTCCTGTTTGATTTGTTGATAGTGCATTTCGTCCAATCGCAACATTTAATGAACCTGATGTGTTGTCTGCGCCTGCAAACCAACCAACAAATGTATTTGCCTGTCCTCCATTTATTAATCCACCTGCCTTATATCCAACCAATGTGTGTTCATTTTCAGTATCCATTTCTCGTCCTGCTTCAAATCCAAGAATAGTATTTTCTGAACCTGATGTCAATTTTTGCGCCGCCTTGTATCCCATAACAACATTGTCTGAACCTGTTACTGGTGGCGGTGGTGAAATAAATACTCTATCAACATAACCGTTCCAAGTATTTCTTAATCCATTATTTATTTTATCACTTAACATAATAGAAAAAGTTGGTCCTTCAATAACATCACCAAAGGCTTTCAAAGCAACTCCACTATCATTTAATTGAAATTGTCCGTCTGTTCCGGCTGGCAATAGTTGTGGTCCAGTTGCGCCTTGTGGGCCTGTTGGTCCAATAGGTCCAGTTGCGCCTGTCGGTCCTGCGGGTCCTGTCGGTCCAGTTATATCACCAATACATAAATTAACAGCCTCACAAAAAGATATAGGTGGAGGTGAAGGTACTGATGGTGGTATTGATTGTGTGCCTAAAAAAGGTATAGAACAATCAGATCCTTCCATTTCAACTTCAACTTCAATATCAACATACCAACCGGCTGAATAGTCAGCCAAAATTGACTTTACAGGTATAGCTGTTGGTTCATTTAATACATTGAATCTGTTATTCTGATCTAATCTTAACCAATTTACAAAATCCCTTGCAATTTGCAATTGATCTGAAAATACATCTTTTTCATTTGAATTGTCTTTTTTCAATAAGTCAAGAAAATATGTTCTTATATCAAAGATTGCTGTTGAATTTTCCGTAAATGTTATATCTGTTGGTACAATATACATAATCGACCATTCTTGTGATTCAGTTGAATATGGCGTCAATTCATCATATATACCTGATTCAAACCTTTCAATTTGTAAATGTGGGTTGGCGAAGAATTGTTCAATTCTATCTAAAAATATATTCCAAGTATCCATATTTTATATTATATTAATTTTTGATATGTTTTTATTTCATTTTTAATGTTTGCATCATTCCAAGTATATTAAAAGCTTGTATCACAGGCATTGACGCGGCTTCAATCATTTTTGTTGGTTCATCTTTCGCAAGACGCATTAACCATAATTCATAACCATATTGTGATATTGATTTTTCTTTATAATAAGCCTCGCGTTCTTTACCGGTCATATTTCTTAGAAATTCTGATTCTTGTTGTTCATCAACTTCTTCTTCTTTTTCTTGAAATAAGCCTTCATATGTTTTGAATATAGTTGATCTGAATTGAATATATTTATCAATTGCGCCATATACATCTTCAATAATTGATTGATTGAAAATACCTTCTCTGATGTCTAACCAAGAATTATACCTTTCATATTCAATTGGTGTTATATCATCTTTTACTTTTTCTTGCCTTCTATACAATATAGAAAGTATTTTCGGTATATTATATTTATATTCTTGATTGAAAAAGTATTCTAAGTCAATAAAGGCTCCAAATTCTAATTTTTCAAAAGGTATTAAATAAAAATCATAATTATTTAATGAAATCTTTTCTTTATAATTCTTTGATATAGGTTTGAATATAAATGAACAATCAATACTTTCAAATTCTTCAATTGACATATCTTCTATATCTTGCTTTGATTTATCAAGTACAATAGAATATATTGATATAGTATCATTTACATCTTCATCAAGCAATTCAATATATTGTGATATAGTTATATCACTCCATTTACTTACCATATTTTTCAATAATCAATTTCAAGAAAGGTAAAATGAAATCAGCCGTCATTTTTTTATTGAATATACCTTCTCTGTTTTCCTGTGATGAATTGTCAATATATAGAATTGAAGCCATTTTTGAAATATAAAAGAACTTATCTTTTTTCATTGCTTCACTTATGGTTTTTATTTGCTTTACTTTAAATTTAAAATCATCAGCGTTACCATCAAGCTTATATACAACATCATCAATAACAATTTCATTTTGTATTTTAAATGAACCTGGATTCGCATTTATATTTGATATAATTTCAAACATTTCATCTGTGTCCATTTCTTCAATTGTATTTTCGTGTATATCTTCAACAAATAATTCTTTCATAATCTTTAATGTTGTTTCCATAGGTTCAAGATTTTTTGCTGATATACTTGATATACTTTCAAATCTGTTTAATGTCAATTCTGACAAATCTGTGAATACATTATATTCCTTTTCATTAATCTTAATAACTTTCATAATTTTCTTTTTATTTTTATATATTAATATCAAAAAATGGTTTTTTACCACTTTTCTTTATTTTTATGTTTTTTCTTTCTTGTGTATTTCTTTTTATTGCGTTCAACCTTTTCAGTCATTCTAATTTGAACCTGTTGTAACAATTGTCTGTCTATATCTAATTTATCAGCCATTATATGATATCTAATCCACCCAGGTCATAACCATTATTTGATTGGTTTGGTTTCATATCATCTGAATTATTTGATGTATATTGTGGGTATAAATTTGAATTTTCACAAAGATATGTAAGAACCCTTTGTTCATAGAATTCAGCTCGGTTTCTTAATTCAGCTCTGATATACCTTACTTCATCAAGGTCTGAACTTTCTGCATAATCACCACTTTGTTTCATTAACCCTTTATTCTTTAATTGATAGTTTATAAAAGGAGTACATTGCTCAGCAATTCTATGAACTTGTGCAGCCTTTATCTTATTGACTAAAATGATTTCATCAGGTGTCAAAGTCTGTGCTTGATATTGTTGTTGTAAATATACATAAAAGTTTGTACCCAACATATCTTGTGTCCAATTGTCTTGAACAAGGTAAGCCGTTGGTTCAATTTCATCCCAACTAACCAATTTACCAACTGGTGAAAATTTTTCTATATATTCTTGTGATGTGAATAGTATAATCATTTCTGTGTATCATTTTTTATATTGAATTGCTTTTCATTCAATTTTATTTTTACATTCAATCCTTTCAAAGACAATAATTTATTTATATGTTCTTCTATATCTTTTTTAGCTGGTTTAATAACACCTTCTTTAAAGATATCAAACGCATAATCTAATTCAGCGCCATTTCCAAGTGATCCTGGTGTTTTCAAACCAAGAATAAGTGGATTGATTTTATGTGCATAACATATATTTCTTTGTATATGATCTGATGTTACATTA
>Ga0180436_10002029_pt1 | contig 19449 bp, 12 predicted proteins | sample SS_ome_2_FD_132434 | JGI IMG/M metagenome (GOLD analysis project Ga0180436, IMG submission 132434) | Hypersaline lake sediment archaeal communities from the Salton Sea, California, USA - SS_3_S_2 metaG | ecosystem: Environmental > Aquatic > Non-marine Saline and Alkaline > Hypersaline >...
ATGAAGGGTGCGGGACAGGACTGACGATCACGGTCGCCCCCCCTATCTAGCTGGACCGATTGGCTAACTAACGAAGAGATGGCGGAGAGTGAAGCTCCGATATGGTGACCAATTTGGACGCGGCAATACTGAAACCAGACCGGGATGTAGGCATTGTGGGATATGGCGCATATGTGCCCCGCTACCGACTGCCGGCGACCGAGGTGGCCCGTGTCTGGCTGGACGGCAAGGGCGGGACGCCGATCAAGGAGAAATCGGTGCCCGGCCCGGATGAGGATGTGGCGACCATGTCCTTGGAGGCCGCACGCAACGCCCTGGCTCGCGCGGGCAACCTCGATCCGGCGGAGATCCGGGCCGTCTGGGTTGGAAGCGAGTCCCATCCCTATGCGGTCAAGCCCACGTCGACCATCGTGGCCGAGGCAATCGGGGCGACGCCCTACACGCAGGCGGGCGACTGGGAGTTCGCCTGCAAGGCCGGCACCGAGGCTATTCAGGCGGCCATCGGTTTCGTCGGCTCCGGCATGGCGCGATATGCGCTGGCTGTGGGGTCAGACACCGCGCAAGCCCGGCCGTCCGACGCGCTGGAATACACGGCAGCGGCCGGAAGCGCAGCCTTTCTCATCGGTTCCGCCGAGGGGGCGCTGGCGATACTCGAGGGCTCCATCTCCTACGCCACGGACATCCCGGACTTCTGGCGACGGGCCTATCAGCGCTACCCCTCCCATGGCGGACGCTTCACCGGTCAGCCAGCGTATTTCACGCACATCGCCGGGGCCGTCGAAGCGCTCTTCAAAACCCTGGGAACCGAGGCCAGCGACTACGAACACGTCGTCTTCCATCAGCCCAACGCCAAGTTTCCGGCCAAAATAGGCCGGCATCTGGGCTTCGACAAGGAGCAGATTGGAGCCGGATTACTCGTCAACGACATCGGCAATACGTATGCCGGTTCCTCGCCGATGGGCTTGACCGCGGTGCTCGACGTCGCCGAGCCGGGCCAGCGCGTGCTCATCGCCAGCTATGGATCGGGAGCTGGCTCGGACGCGCTGTCGCTCCGCGTCACCGACGCCATTGTCGAACGACAGCCCAGGGCACCAGCGACCCGGGACTACATCGCGCGACGCCGTGAAGTTGACTATGCTACCTACGTCCGCTACACTAGAAAGCTGGTCACGTAGCGCGTGCACTGGTCGCCCTACACCGTCTTGTGTAGGGCGATTTTTCTGGCTGACGTTGAGTGATGCTTGCACGACGCGAGGGATGAGGCTGTAGAGAACAGCATCGTGCGAGAGGTTTGAAGCAGGTCCAACCTATGAGAGACGTAGCCATTATCGGGATCGGACAGACGGAGGTCGGAGAACACTGGGGCGTGAGCCTGCGACATCTGGCGCTGGGGGCCGTCCAGGCAGCCATGGCCGATGCGGGGGTGATGAACGCCGACGCGCTCTACGTGGGAAATATGCTCTCCGGGGAGCTGGAGGGTCAGGAACACCTGGGGGCGCTGGTGGCGGACTTCGCCGGCCTGCGGGGGATCGAAGCCTTCAAGATCGAGGCTGCCTGCGGATCTGGGGCGGCGGCCCTGCGGATGGGATACATCGCCGTCGCCGGTGGGCTGGCGGACATCGTGGTGGTCGTCGGCGTGGAAAAGATGACCGACACGTTGGGCCCGGATACCACAGCTGCCCTAGCCTCGGCCGCTGATGCGGATCACGAGGCCGCTCACGGTGCCTCATTTGTTACCATTAATGCACTGTTGATGCGGCGCTACATGCATGAGTACGGATACAGCCATCAGGCCTTCGCACCCTTTGCAGTCAACGCGCATCGTAACGCCGTGCACAACCCCCACGCCATGTTCCGCTTCCCTGTTACTGCCGAGAAGTTTGCCCAGGCGCGGATGATATCCGATCCGATCAACCTGCTGGACAGCTCCCCCATCTGTGATGGAGCAGCGGCGGTCGTCATTGCGCCGGCAGGTCAAGCGCAGAACCACTCGGTGACCCCAGTACACGTGGCGGCGTCGGCGGTGGGGACGGACACAGTTGCCGTCCACGATCGACGGGATCCGCTGGTTCTGGAGGGAGCCGCACTCTCGACACAACGGGCCTACAATCAAGCGGGTGTCGGCCCCTCGGACATTGACCTATTTGAGCTGCACGACGCCTTCAGCATCATGGCGACTTTGAGCCTTGAGGCAGCCGGATTCGCGAAGCGCGGCAAGGGCCTCCGGTTAGCCCAAGAAGGCGGGATCGGCATCGACGGTCGCGTTCCGGTGACCACCATGGGGGGGCTGAAGGCTCGAGGCCACCCGGTGGGAGCCACGGGCATCTATCAGATCGTCGAGGTGGTCCAACAACTACGCGGCCTGGCCGGCAAGAATCAAGTCCGGAACGCGCGGTTGGGAATGGCACAGAACATTGGCGGCAGCGGCGCGACGGTGATCACCCACATTCTGGAGAGGATGGCTGACTAGGGCCGTCGAAGACGGCCTACGAGCAGGCATCTCACGTCGAAGGTACGTGATCGGTCATAGATCGAGATGACTTCGAACTCGGTGACCGGGCAAGAGACCTAACGGAGACGTGCGAGACGCCGCACAGGATTGAGAGACAGGAGTGATAATGAACAGCATTCCAAAGAACTGGAGACTGCAGCAGCAGCGGTATCGATTGGTTGGAGAGATCTGCGAGAAATGCGGTGCGAGGATTTTCCCGCCCCGTGACGTTTGTCCCGAGTGTGAGACGGTGGAACAGAAGGAGGTCGCCTTCAGCGGCAAGGGTGAGGTGTACTCCTACAGCACCGTGTATCATCCGCCGAGAGGTTTTGAGGAGTTCGCCCCCTACACAGTGGCCCTGGTCCGTCTCGAGGAGGGACCGTTGGTCACCGCCCAGTTGACGGATGTGGACTCGGATGACATCGAGATCGGGATGCCCGTCGAGATGGTGACCCGGCGCCTGCAGAGCAGCGGTCAGGAAGGCGCCATCGTCTACGGGTATAAGTTTCGCCCAGCCGTGGCCCCGGCGGTCGGCTAGGAAGGGCGTACCCTTTCCCAACCACCGAAGAATCCGTGGAGATCTGTCTCACGCACACCCTTAACTTCCAGGGTTGACCTGAGACAGGTCTCCACGCCAATTCTGCCGCCCCCACCCCCGGCGGCGCGGAAGAACTAGCGTGGGATGACGCACCACCAACCCCGTCCATATCGCCCCGCTTTGGCCTCATCTCCCCGCGTACCTTTCGCGCCGGTGCCAACGAAGTATAATCTACCCTGCCAGATGTCGACGAGGACCGGGCGAGCGCTACGACCGATCCCGTCCGCCCCATTCCGTGACAGCAGTGCCGCTCCCATGTTCGCACTCGGTCCGACCCGACCACGTCGCACGGGGAGCAGCTTAGACCTACGAGGAGGACAGCGTGTTAGATCGGATTCACTGGCTCGGTCACGATGCGTTTCGAGTCGATGGGCCCATGACCATCTACTTCGATCCCTATCAGATTGGAGAGGGGAACCCCAAGGCGGACTTGATCCTCATCTCCCACGATCACTCCGATCACTGCTCGCCCGAGGATGTGGAGCACATCCGGGGCGAAGAGACCGTCATCGTGACCATCCCGGCAGCAGCGGAGAAACTCTCGGGCGACATACGGATCATCCAACCGGGGGACGCGGTCAGCGTCCGGGGAATCGAGGTCGAGGCTGTTCCGGCTTACAACGTGAACAAGTTCCGCAGCCCGGGGGAGCCCTTCCATCCCAAAGAGGCGGGTCACGTGGGCTTCGTGATCACCGTAGAGGGGAAGCGGATCTACCACGCCGGCGATACGGATCACATCCCTGAGATGGCCGATCTGGAACCTGTCGACGTTGCCTTGCTTCCCGTAAGCGGAGTTTACGTTATGACCGCGGAGGAAGCCGTTGAGGCCGCCCGCACGATTGAGCCGGGGATTGCTATCCCCATGCACGTCGGCCGCGGCATCGGCTCCCCGGACGCCGCCGCGAGGTTCAGGGACGACGCGCCCGTCGATGTCGTGGTCCTGGAGGTGGAGTAGCCCTGCACGAGCGAGACGCCCTGCGCGAGGTGTACGCTTTCGAACTCACGACCAGCCGTCCTCCGGTCCCAACGCGCAGCTTCATAGTCAGGAGGACCCCTTCCTGAACTGCGTCGTCAGGCCCGCATGACATCCTCAACGCGCAGATCCTCGTCCAGTGTGGCCCGTTCGGCGGCCCTCGTCGCAGCTCTCTTCACACTTGACAAGATCCTCGCTTTGGGCCGGGACGTGGTGATCGGCCGCGCTTTCGGTGCGTCCGCCGAGCTGGACGCGTACTACGCTGCCTTCGAGCTGCCGGATGGATTGTTCACCATCCTGGCCGGAAGCGCAATGGCCACGACCCTCATCCCCATCCTCGCGGCTCGAATCCGCCGCGACGAACACGACGCGGGTTGGAGGCTCGTGTCTGCGGTGGTCAACCTGGCCCTACTGATCGTGGCGGTCGTCGGTGCCGTGGCCGCGATTTTCGCGCCACAGGTCATTGGGACCGTGGCCCCCGGGTTCGACGCCGAGCAGGTGGCCCTGGGGGCCAAGCTCATGCGGTTGGTCTTGTTCCAAACGCTGATCTTCACCGTGAGCGGTATCCTGGTAGGGGTGCTGAGAGCCTATCAGCACTTCCTTCTACCGGCCCTGGCGCCCGTCTGCTACACCCTGGGGCGCATCCTGGGCACCCTGTTTCTCGCCCCAAGGTGGGGAATCTTCGGCCTGGCCTGGGGAGGCGTGGGCGGCGCGGTGGTCTACTTTCTCGTGCTCGTGCCCGGCCTGGTCCGCTTCGGAGCCCGCTGGTCCCTCACCCTGACCCATCCGGACATGAGGGCCCTGGTGAGACTGATTGGCCCCCGCATGCTTGGATTAGGCGCAACCTACGTGAACTTCGTGCTTCCTACGTTTCTCGGATCGCGGCTCGCCGACGGAGCCATCTCCGCCTACGAATACGGGTGGCGTCTCATGCAATTCCCAGAGACGATCATCGGTACGGCCCTGGGGATCACGGTCTTTCCCACTCTGGCGGATCTAGCGAGCCGTGAGGATCGCGAAGGGCTGCGCCGAACGGCCTCCTGGGCCCTCCGCCTGGTCCTGGCACTGGCAGTACCGGCAGCCGTAGGGCTTGTGGTTCTTGGGCGGCCCCTCACGGTCCTTCTCTTCCAGCGGGGGGCCTTCGATGCCGCCACCACTGATCGGGTCTTCCTGGCTCTCCAGTTCTTCTCCCTCGGGCTCATCTTCCACAGTGCGCTGGAGGTGACGAGCCGGCTGTTCTACGCCCAGAAGGATATGTGGACGCCGCTGTGGGCAGCCGTTGCAGGCTTAGGGATCAACGCCGGCCTGGGATGGCTGCTGCTGCCCAGGCTGGCCCAGGGCTCTATCGCCCTGTCAAACTCCTTGGGCGCGGGGCTCCAGGTCATACTGCTGTTGTTGGTAGCTCGCCATCAACTGGAGGGCATCGAGGGGAGAGCGCTGGCGGCCTCGCTGGGGCGCACCGTGGCCGCTTCTGCGCTCATGATTGCGTCCATTATCGGCCTCCGCGCCCTGGCTCCGTCGCTGGATCCACGCATCCTGGGCGTCGCCGGCCTAGGTCTGGGGGCCCCGGTCTACGTCGTAAGCGCCGTGCTCCTGGGCAGCGAGGAAATCCGACAGCTGCCCAGTCTCCTTCTGGACAAGGACACGGGCGTGCACGCTGGAGCGCCCGGCCCGCCAGACAGCGCCCAGACCGAGGGACAGACGGATTCAGGGGGCCAAGGCGAGAGGCTGCATTAGGAACGGGATGCTCCACCGGCGTCCTCGCTCTCAGCCCGGGCAGGTCGGAGACCGCGCAGGCGCGCCTCCGCGCTAGAATCTCTGGACAGTGAGGGAGAACGAAGCAGACCAGCCAATCTGACCAGGCAGCAAGGGGTGCCGGCTGCCCCGGCCTGACGTTGAGGTCACGCCTGGATGCTACCCGACGCTCTCCAGAGCCTCGAGAGCCGGCTCCCAGTCGTCGTGGTGCCGGAGGGCACTCCTGAAGTCAGAGCGCGCGCCGTCGACGTTGCCCAGCGCCATACGGGCCCTGCCGCGCCAGTAGTACGACTCCTCGAGATTGCCCGCCGTGTTCAGCGTCACATCGGCCAAAGTGATCACATCCTCGAAGCGGCCTGTCTCGTAGTAGCTCTCATACGGGCCAAACTGGTACCAGAGCATACGGAAGTGAAGTCCGAGTTGGCGGGACTTGTCGTAGGCCGCCGAGGCATCCTGGTGCCGTCCCAACGCCGTCAGAGATGAACCCACGTTGAACCAGGAGAAGGTTACCCAATCGGAGCAATCCGCATACGCCACACAGTCCCCGGGGAGGGCCACTGCCTCATTCCGTGCCACCTCCAGAGCGCGCTCGTACATCGCTGCATCGTCGAGGTCAGGTCCTATGATGGAGGCCAGCTTCTCCCAGGTTTCCGGCGTGTAGATCACCGTATAGAGTCGGTTGAAGACCCGCCAGAGCTCATCGAGCTCCCGGTAGCCAATGGTCACATCCGGTCCGTGAAGCGAATCGTAGGTTATGAACTCCCGCACTCCATCATCATAGCCGACGACGAGCCGGTAGTGACCCAGCTGATCGCGGGCATCGCGAACGTACCACGTCTCAACCATCACCGGGAATCCCGCCTGCAGCATAGCCTTCAGCATCTCAAGGTCGCCGTTCACCCGGGTGATGGCCTCGTATCCCTGATCCCTCACGTAGGACTCGATCTCCCACGGGCTCACGTTCTTGTCGTCGGGATCGGGCTTCAGGACTGGCGCCGCATCATACTGCGTCTGCTCGCACCCCCAGTACGAGAGGAGCATGCTCGCCGTCGCTGGGCCACAGTTGTTCCAACCCTGGTGCTCGTGCCGCAGGCCCGCCAACTCCAGCATGACTGGAGGCGTCGGGGTTGGTGAAGGCTCTACCGTGGGCGTCGGTGTTGGGGCTGGCGTCTGGGTGGCTGACGCCACCATACGCGTGTCGGTGGGCGCCGGACGCTCCGCGGTTGGGGGCGGCTGAGTTGCTGTCGACGAGGATGTGGGCGAGACCGCGGGGATGAGCGTGGCGACGGAGCCGCTGTCCTGGACCGCCACCGGGGTGGGCAGTTGGTCCGGATGGGGGCGATGCCGCAGCTTCTGAATCGGCTCCGGCAGATAGTAGGCGTAGCGCCCCGGCAGCGCTCGAATCACCGTCACCAGGGCCAATGAGACGACCACCAAGGTGAGGACAGCCAGACCCAGAGCTGCCAGGGGAAATGCATAACGTGATTTCAGCATACGGGCGGGATTATAGCAGGGTGAAGGGCAGCGACAAGCAAACGAGGCGCGACTCGCGCCGTGGAGACGCCCTCAAAGACGGTCAAGGGGACATCCTGCGCGCCTTGCGTGGTGCCCAACCGAGGGACGGACCCAAGACACGTGGCGTGGGTCTGGCGGAGCAGTAGGATCAACCAGCGGTGTCGGGTGTGCTTGCGGCGCAGTAAGGTTCCAGATGAGCTGGACACCGCACAGCAGACGCTGGACAAACGATAGCGGATGTGCTAAACTCTGGATACCTTGCACTAGGCTTGCCCCAATCAACTCCGTGTGGCTTCCTTTCCGATTGGCGGCCGACTGCCTTTAATGGTCTGAGTCGGTCACGGGGCTCCGAAGCCGGCCCTGCGATCCGCCCGGTGTCTGCCTCACACAGTATGCCCATCTTCCGAGTGAGAGACTCGATAGAAGGTCCGCCTTTGGTATGTACCACTGGTCCGTCGAACACTCCCTGTCGCTGGTGAGGCGCTTGCCTCGCCGTAGAAGGGTGCGTCCGGCGGCGCTGCTGTCAGACTAGGAGGACTCGCGTGGACGAGAAACCGACCGTTCAGATGGACGCGTACCCCGAGAGGGATCCCGGCGGGATGGACGCCGATTCGCCTCCGACCATACCCATCGATGATATGTTCCAAGAGCCGGCATGGCCCACGCCCATGGACGCGCCGGCCCCGCCCGGGCCGCCGCCAGCCTATCAGCCCCCGTCTCTGGGCACGCCGCCTCAGGCACCCTCGCCCGGTGCGGGACCGGCCGGGCACACCGTCATCATGCAGCAGGAAGCTTCGGCGCCTCTCCTCGCCTGGCTCGCTGTCATCAAGGGACCAGGGGGACCTCGGGGGCAAGTGTTCACGCTGGACCGAGAGACGGTGATTGGGCGCAAGGCCGGACAGATCGTCCTTGGGGGTGACTCCTACGTCTCAGGGCAGCACGCCAAGGTGCGCCTTGAGTCGAGTGAGACGGACGAAGAGACGCACACTTTCGTGCTCTACGATCTGGCCAGCGCCAACGGCACCTTCGCTGGCGACAGGGAGACCTATCGCGGCAATCAGATCTACAGGTATGAGCTGGAAGACGGCGATTTCCTCCTCGTCGGCGAGACCACGCTGGTCTTCAAGCAGGTGGAGCTGGACGAGAAAGCGTAGGCCGCTGCTCTGACAACCAGGAGGGTGCACATGTCAATCATGCGCCGATTCCCCGCAAGCGCTTCCCTGGCAGCCCGGTGGATGCGCGCCATACTGAGCGTACTCCTGCTCGGGGTCCATCTCTGGGCGGTACCCTTCCGGGTGGACGCCCAGACCAGCGACATCACGGTGACGGTCGAGGAGGTGGACACCTCTGCATCCCCCTCGCTCCGCATCCGCGTGAGTGTCCGAGACCAGTACGGCGTTCCCATCCAGGACCTCTCTGCCGAGCATTTCGAGATCGTTGAAGATGGGGCCGCCACGTCTCTGCCGGGTACGGTGGAGGCGGAGACGAATCCCAACGCCCAGGTGTCGCTCGCCCTGGTGATCGACCTCTACAGGACGCTCCAGGGGGAGCCCATCGAGGCCGCGCAGCAGGCAACGCGGGACTTGCTGACAGACCTTCTCGACGAACCCAACGACCAGGATAGAGCGGCTTTCGTGGGGGTCCGGCAGGATGTAAGCACCGACCCGGCGGAGATCGACGAGGCGTATGACGTGCGCTTCACCAACGACCGCAACCAGCTCCTGAACGTAATCAACTTCCTCCACGAGCGGATTCAGACCACTGGACCGGGCACGCCCCTCTACGACGCTGTGATCAAAGCAATCCGCATGGCGGAGGCGACGGAGCCGGTCGCGCACCGGGCAGTGATTGTCATGACGGACGGCGAGGACCGAGGAAGCGTCAACACCGACGGCGACACGATTCAGCGCGCCTCGAACGCGCGCACCCCCGTCTTCACAGTGGGCCTGAGCAACAGCGGGCTGGACGAGGCCTACCTGAGACGCCTGGCGGAGAACTCTGGCGGGGCGTACCAGGCCGCCGAGACGCCGGACGACTTTGCGCCGCTGTTCTCGAACGTGCTTTCCACGCTGCGGAAGCAGTACGTGCTCACGTATGAGACGGGCCTGCCGCAGGACGGTCAGATTCACAGCATCCTGGTCCGAGTGAAGACGCCGACCCAACTGGAGGGTTTTCAGGAGCAGAGAGTGACGATGCCCGGGGGAGCTTCCCCCGAGGCGGGGGAGGAGGAGGCCGAGGAGGAGCCGGCGCCCACCGCCGAGGCAGCGACACCGGAGGCTGGAGGCGAAACAGAGCCGCCACCACCCGAGGAAGAGAGAGACGAAGGAGGATCTGCGGGCATCATGGATTGGATTCAGGACAACCTACTTCTAGCCGGACTCGCAGTCGGCGCGCTAGCATTGGTCTTCATCGTGCTGGTCATCGTCGCCGTCATCGTCATGCGTAAGCGCCGCGCGGAGGCCGACCAGGGTTATGCGCCCCTGGAGGCCCCGCCCTATCCTGCGGAGCAAGACTTCGGTTTCGATGTCGAGCCCCTCCAGACTATGGATGATACCAGCGACGGGGGATTCGGCTTCGGAGAACCGGAGTTTCCCCAGGCCACGATGATGGACGACGAACTGGCCTTCGGCATGGGTACGGCGCCCGACTACAGCGCGCCGCCGGCTTCCGCACCCGCCTTCCCGCAGGGGGGAGGCCAGCCCCCATTCCAGGCGTCTACCGAGGATCGGACGCGCATCTTGCATCGTAGCCCCAAGATGTCGACTGTGGGCTTACTCATCGATCGCGAGAATCCGGCCCAGCGTATGGACGTCGCGAAGCCGGTGGTGACCGTAGGACGGTCGCAGGACAGTGACCTCACGATCGACCACAACACGGTCTCACGCCAGCACGCGGTCATCAAACTGGAGGAGGGCACCTTCCGGCTCTACGACATGGGCAGCACGAACGGTACCTTCGTGGGCGACCAGCGCATCCGCGAGCCAGTCGCGCTCGAGGACGGTTCCCTGGTCACGTTCGGCGAGAGGCCTTTCATCTTCAAGCTCATATCGCTGTCGACGTAGCGAGAAAGAAGGCGACGGTCGGCAGGTCCGACGGACGATTTCCAACCTTGAGCCCGAAGCGTCTCCGGGCTTGGACGGCTGGTCCGCCTGTGCATCTAGCGCCGCTGTCCACCCTGCCGCCCGGCACGGTTGGACGCTTCGGAGACGATCCTGAGGCACTCATGTAAGAAGGGGATGTACCTCTGGCTGGGAGGGGAGAGGAATGACAGCAGGTTTCACGATCACCGTCACGTCGCCCGATGGGCGAACCCGCAGCTACGATGTCCAGGAGTCGGGACTCTCGCTGGGCCGAGCCCATGGGAACGACGTCGTACTGCAAGATCCAAAGGTTTCGGGCCGTCACGCTCGGCTTCAAGTCGGCCGCGGAGCCATTGAGCTCATTGACGTGGGGTCCTCCAACGGCACGTTTGTCGACGGCCGGCGGATTCCTGCGCACTCGGCTCACAGGCTGAGCCCACATAGCTCCGTTCGCCTCGGGGACACGGCAATCCGTGTGCATCCGGCCTCCTCATCCAGTCGGGCGAGACCTACACCGGATAAGGGACGTGGCGGAGCAGCCGCAGCCCAAGCGCAACTGGTCCTGCAGACGCAGATCCCTGGTCGCGTGGACGAGATACCGATCCTCAAGCCGGAGCTCACCGTCGGCCGTGCGCCCGACAACGACATCATCCTCGAGAATCCCAGGGTCTCCAGCCATCACGCGAAGCTCCTCTTCCGCTCGGACGGCTTCGGCGTGATGGACCTTGGGTCCCTCAACGGGACCCAATTGAATGGCGAGCCCCTGCCGAACCGGCAAGGCGTTCCCTTTGGCATCGGTGACTGCATCCAGATTGGCCAGCACGTTTTTGCTGTGCGGGCCGTCACGTCGGAAGCTCCAGCTCCCGCTCCGATTGGGCCCCGGGTGCGTCTGTCTCCCTCCGGGCCCGCCGGGATCATCATCCACCAGCCGGGTCAGCAGGCGCGTCACGCTTTGAGCAAGGCGCAGGCGACAATAGGTCGCTCCTCGAAGAACGACATCGTGGTCCACTCGCCAACGGTCTCGGGCACCCATGCCCGGATTCAGCGCACTGGCGGCTCCTTCTCCATCCTCGATCTGGAAAGCCAGAGTGGTCTGGTCCACAATGGGAAACGGATCTCGCGGAAGACCCTGAGCGACGGCGACGTGATCTACCTGGGCCGGGACGTGGCCCTGGCATTCCACGAGCACATCGGCTTCCAGCCCGCCGCCGTGCGCCCGTCCCTGCCCCCCGCGCAGACGCTCCAGATCAGCGCCGACACCGTGACTATTGGCCGCGCCCAGGACAACGACATGGTCGTCGATTCTCCTCAGGTCAGCCGGTACCACGCGCTCGTGGAGCGGCTGGGGATGAGGACGCGGGTGAAGGACCTGAAGAGCTCCAACGGCGTCTTCGTGAACGGAAAGCGCATCGACGGGGAGGCCTGGGTCAAGAAGGGCGACGAGATTCGCATCGGGCCTTACCGGCTGCGCGTCGGAGACAACGTTCTGGAGCAGATGACGGAAGAAGGGCTGAGGATAGACGCCCTCAGACTCCAGAAGTGGGTCACGCCAAAGTTGAACCTGCTCAAGGAGATCTCCCTTTCGATCCACCCCCAGGAGTTCGTCGCGCTCGTCGGGCTGAGCGGCGCGGGCAAGTCGACCCTGATGGATGCGCTCAACGGCTTCCGACCCGCCACCCACGGCGCCGTCTTCGTGAACGACGTCAACCTCTACGAGAAGTTCGACATGTTCAGGAACGATATGGGATACGTGCCCCAGCAGGATATCGTTCACACGCAGCTGACCGTCTACCAGGCCCTGGCCTATGCGGCGGAGCTTCGCATGCCGGCGGACACCACGGGCGGCGAGAGGCACCAGAGAGTCCTCGAAGTGCTCGAGGAGCTGGATCTGAGCGAGCGGCGGGACGTGCCCATTCGGAAGCTCTCGGGAGGCCAGCTCAAGCGCGTCTCCATCGGCGTAGAGCTGCTAACGAAGCCGCGCCTCTTCTTCCTGGACGAGCCAACCAGCGGCCTGGACCCCGGGACCGAGTACAATATGATGCGCTTGATGCGGAAGCTCGCCGACCAGGGGCGCACCATCGTGCTCATCACGCACGCGACGAAGAACGTGATGATGTGCGACAAGGTGATCATCCTGGTGCGAGGCGGCCACCTGGCCTACTACGGGCCTCCGGAGCAGGCCCTCACGTACTTCGATCAGTTCCGCTCAGACCACGAGCGCCGCATCAAGGACATCGAGTTTGACGACATCTACACCATCCTCGAGGATGACGAGCGAGGGACATCCGAGGACTGGGCCGAGCGGTACATGCACTCGAGCATCTACGCAGAGAACGTCGTCCGGCGACTGAAGGAACGCGAGCGGCCCACACCAGGCGCCCAGTCAGCCACCGGCATCACGGCCGGCGATATCAGGGGCAAGGCCACCCGGGGCGTCTCGGCCCTCCGCCAGCTTTCGATCCTCTCACGCCGCAACCTGCGCATCATGGCCTCGGACAAGGCGACGCTGGGCCTCATGCTGGCGCTGGCGCCGCTTCTATCGTTCATGGAGACGGCGGGCAAGGGCCTATTCGATCCTGTGAGCGGCAAGCCCGGAGATGTCATCACCACGCTCTTCCTGAACGGCTTGATCTCCTACCTGGTCGGGGCCCTTACCAGCGTGCGCGAGATCGTCAAAGAGGTCGACATCTACAAGCGCGAGCGGGCCATCAACCTGAAGATCACGCCCTACGTGATGTCGAAGATCTGGGTTGGCCTCGTGCTGGCCATCTATACCGGATTCGTGTTTGTGACGATTCGACAGGGTCTTATGACCGGCCTCTGGCCTGGGAGCGTGATTGGCAACGAGGAGCTGGGTTGGACCCGGTATATCGCCTTCTTCGTCACCTTCACATTGAGCTCGCTCTCCGGTTACCTGATGGGACTTTTCATATCTGCCGTCTCTCCCAACCAGAATATGGCGATCCTCCTGGTGATTGTCGCCCTGGTACCGCAATTTCTCTTGGCTGGCGGCATGATGCCTCTCGATATGCTGGGCAAGGGCGGCGAGATCATCAGCTGCGGCGTCTCCAACCGCTGGGGCTTCGAATCCGGCGTAGCGATCACCGGGGTTGGCGCGCCACTAATAGAGGATGCCTGCTGGGACGACCTGCCCAAGAACGGCGAAGACGGCGAGATGGGCTGGAACGACTACCTCCAGCTTACGGACGAGGAGAAGTCCGCCGCCGGCTGCACCTGTATGGGCGCCGACATTTTCACCGGACCGTGCCGATTCTTCCCCGGCATCCTGAACGACGACTACTACACCGAGGAGGCCAGGAGAGCCCTGGTTCAACCCGAGCCGGTGAAGCCGGAGCAGCCAACGCCCTATCCCACGCCAACCCCGTATCCCACGCCGACCCCCTACCCGACGCCCACGCCCCTTCCTACGCCTTCGAACCCGGCAGATTTCGGCAGCTACATGGACGACATGCAGGCACAAGGTGATGCCTATCAAGACCTACGCGAGGAGCAAGGTGAGGCCTATCAGGACACGCGCGAGGAGCAAGGTGAGGCCTATCAGGACATGCGTGAGACGCAGGGGGACGAGTTCGAGGCAGCCATGGAGGAGTACTCCGACACTTTCTCCGACTGGCAACAGAGCCGTGAACAGGCGATCGGCGGCGCCGAGGGTCTGCTCAAGTCGATGTTCGAGACGTACGGCCAGACGTTCCGCGGTCACTACACCAGGCGCTGGCTGAACATGTCGATCATCATTGCGGTCACGATGGTTCTGATCACCATCTCGCAGAAACGGAAGGACGCCGTCTAATGCGGCGACAACGGGCCCCCGACTGCCGAGCTCATAGAGGGCTGCGACAGGGCCAGAGCCCCGGAGCGTCCGATGGGTGAGAGCACACATTCATGTTGAGACGCTTACTGCTCATCAATCCAGCCCATATGGTCGATGGTGCGCGGCACGCCGGGCCGGCGCAATTCCCCATCCCCCCCTTGAACCTCTGCTACGTGGCAGCCTTGACGCCCCGGGACTGGGCCGTCCGGATGATCGATGAGAATCTCCGTCTCGAGGACGGCCGAGCCTGGCAGCCGGACCTGGTGGGGATCACTGCCCTCACACCGAGTGCGCCGCGTGCCTACGAGCTGGCCGCGCGCTACCGGGAGCAGGGCACAGCGGTGGTGGTGGGGGGCATCCATGCGTCGATGATGCCGGAGGAAGCGGCCCAGTATGCCGACTCGGTGGTCGTTGGTGAGGCGGAGTCCGTCTGGCCGCGACTGGTGGCCGACTTCGAACGCGACCAGCTCCGACCGCGCTATGACGGAGAGCGGGTCCCACTGAGCGAGCTGCCAATGCCCCGTCGCGATCTCTACCCCGGGAGGTACTTCGTCGAGACGGTGATCACCTCCAAGGGCTGCACCAACGCGTGCGAGTTCTGCTCCGTGTGGCGTTTCTCCGGTCGCCGCTACCGCGTGCGCCCCGTCGACGACGTGGTGGATGAGCTGGCGACGCTGCCGCCGCGCAAATTGGTTTTTTTCGCCGACGATAATCTGACATTGAATCGATCCCGCGTCGTCTCCCTGTGCCGCCGAATGGTGGAACGGGGCGTCCGCCGACGGTACGCTATCCAGGGTACCATCGGTCTGGGTGAGGATGAGGAACTCTTGACCTGGTTGAAGCGGAGCGGTTGTTCTTTCGTCTTTGTCGGCATTGAGTCGCTCAACGAGCGTCCTCCCGCGGAGATCTCCAAGTCCGACCTGCGTCGTTTGGGCCCGGAGGGATGCCGGCGGTGCATCGCCCGCATCCATAGGCACGGCATGGCTGTCTTCGGCAGCTTCATCCTGGGCCTCGATGGCGACAGTGCGTCTGCCCACCGCATCCTCCCGTTTACGCTGCGCAGCGAGATCGACTGCACGCTGGTGAACCTGCTCAACCCCCTGCCCGGGACGGGGCTCTGGGAGCGGATGCGCCGGCAGGGGAGGCTCCTCTATACGGATTTCCCATCCGACTATGCCATGTACGCGCAGGACAACGTCTGTTTCCGTCCTCTGGACGTGACGACACACGAGCTGCAGGAGACGGCGAGGAGCGTCATCGCCGGCTTGACGGAACTGCCCACGGCCTTGCGACGTGCTGCCTCAACCTGGCGCCATACGCGGGACCCTTTCACCACCCTGGTTGCGTTCAACTGGAACCGGCGCACTGCCAGAGGGCTCCGCACCTATCCGCTGCGAGCGATCGAGGGCAAACCCGGCACGGTGGTCGAAGCCGAACCCGTGCGGGTCTACGCGGGGAGCAAGCTCTCCTCAAGGGGTTGACATGCGCTACCGATCTGACAATCGACGGTGGGCGTTGCTGGCCTCTCTCCTCGGCGTCCTGGCGCTGGTCGGCAGCGGGTGCAGCGCCGCAGGGCCCGACCCCACTCCGAGCGCCACACCTCCCAGACCAAGCCCGATGCCGAGCGCCACGCCCAGCCCGGAGCCATCGCCAACGCCAACGCCCGCCCCGACTACAACACCAACGTCCACGCCGGAACCGGAGGCTACAGTGATAGCCAGCGCTGCGGGCTCAGGGCCCTTCGCCGTCGCGTCGTTGTCCGCCATCTCACTCCAGGGAGGCCGGGAGTACGTCCTTCAGGTGACGTCGAGCACAGGCGGGGCGGAGTTCTTCGGCAGTTTCAGCGCTTCGGCAATGGGCGCTATGGGCCAGCCCGGGGTCCAGGTGGACCTGCTGGACGGCGTGACCCCGGCGACGTATCCGATCCTGCCGCCGGCGCCCGACCCATCGGACTGGCTGTACGGGGTGTCGGTGCAGAATCGTGGCGACGGCGGGATCCGTCTGACCATCCTGGATGTGACGGGACGCTGAGCCCGCTCCGCTGGGACTCGAGGCACTTGTCGGAGGCGTGAGTACTGACTCAAGTGGTTAGAAAGCGATCGCCAATGGGACAGGAACGTGTTTCGGAATCAACGAGCAAGCCGAGGCCGTCAAGGACGCCAGAGCCTGACCGGATCTTCTTGTCGAACATATAGGGTATGACCTCTGTGCTAGACTGAGCCTGACGAAAGGCCACGTAAGGGAGCAATCGAATGGATCTTAAAGGGAAAAAGCTCGGGCAGTACCAGATTATCGAGGAATTGGGCCGGGGCGGGATGGCCGTCGTGTACAAGGCCTATCAGCCTTCGCTGAACCGCTACGTAGCCATCAAGGTCCTGCCCCCCCAGTTCGCGTTTGACGAAGAGTTCGTGCAGCGGTTCCTCCGGGAGGCGCGCTCGGCGGCGGCCCTCCACCACCCGAACATCATGACCATCCATGACGTGAGCCAGCAGGATGGGTATTACTTCATTGTCATGGAGTACGTGGAGGGGAAGACCCTGGATCAGGTGGTGGCCGACAGCGGGCGGCTGCCGCTGCCGCGCATCCAGCGCATCATCGCCCAGGTGGTCAATGCCCTGGAGCACGCCCACCAGCGAGGCTTGATCCACCGCGACATCAAGCCCACGAACATCATGGTCGACGAGGAGCGGAATGACCACGTCACGCTGATGGATTTCGGGTTGGTGCGGGCGGCCGAGGACAGCGGACTGACGAAGACAGGCACCATCGTCGGCACGCCGGAGTACATGTCCCCCGAGCAGGCCGAGGGCGAGGACATCGATCACCGCACGGACATCTACTCACTGGGCGTCGTCCTGTATAAGATGTTGACGGGCCGGGTGCCTTTCAGTAAGTCGACGCCCCACGCCGTGCTCATTGCCCACATGACCCAGGAGCCGCCATCCATCAGCAGCATCAGCCCAGGGCTCCCGGCTCCGATTGAAGCGGTGGTGAGAAAGGCGCTGGCGAAGGATCGAGACAAGCGGTACGCGCGGGCCAACGACATGGCGCGGGACTTGGGCATGGCGGCCCGCGGCGAGATGCCGCCCGGCCTGAAGAGATCCACGCGCCCGCGAGTCCCCAGCAGCCCCCCGCCGGCTGGTCCACCGCCGGCGGCCGAGCCAACGCTGGCGACGCAGAGACCGGTGGTCAAGCAAGGGATCAAGGGCTGGATGTGGGGGCTCGGCGCCCTGGGCGTCGTGGTCCTCCTGGGTGTCTGCGGGTTTGGGGCATTCGCTATGGGACTGATCCCCATGTCACCCGCGGGATCCAGCACCCCAACGGACACACCCACGGTGGTCCCGGCGTCGCCGACGGCTACGGAGGACATTGAACCGACGGACACGTCGACACCGGAACCATCGCCGACGGCCACACCGTCGCCCACAGAGGAGCCCTCGCCGTCGCCGACGAGGGAACCCACGGCGACCGCGGAGCCGACGGACACGCCGACGCCCGAACCCACGGCGACGTCCACCCCGCGTCCCACGACAGCAGTCACGACGACGCCGAGACCGACGGATCCGCCCCAGGCCACGGCCCCGCAGGCTGTTGGACCGCCTCAGGGCGGCACGTATCAGAATCCTATTGCGTTCCAATGGAACGGCTCGCTCGGTGCTGGGCAAGCGTATCAAGTGACAGCGTACCATCGTGGCAGCGGGGAGGTCGTGCAGAGCGGTGCGCTGACCGGGACCAGCTGGGGCGCCACTCTGCCCGAGGGGAAGGTGGGAGAGTGGGTCTGGTACGTCTCGGTGATTCAGAATGGAAGCGCCGTGATGTCCTCACCGGAGAGCATGTTCTGGTTCGATCCCTTTGGCGGAGGTGGCGGAGGGGGTGGCGGCGGCGGTGATGACAACGGCGGCGGTGGCGGCGACAAGAACACCCCGGCGCCTCCCTAGGTCGGCTGCGTTGAGAGAGAATCCAGCCCAGTCAAGCTAGGGCTCGCTGCGTCGGCGGCTCAAGGCATGTCTAGTCTATGATTGGAGTAGGGAGTTGGCGAAAGGAGATCGATCGATGAGAATGCGAGCCCTGGTGCTTGCGATTGTTATTGGCGTCGTTGTCCTCGCCGTCGGGGTTGAAGGGTCCACGGGGGATCTGGGCGCGAGAGGCTCGGACGGGCGTGTATGGTCGGTTGCAACCGCTCCTGATGACCCGTTTGAGAGTCTGTTGCTGGTGCCGCGCATCGCGCAGGATGGCGCGACCGCTCCCCTGCTCGTGAATACGCCAGCACCGCCGGAGGCGGGTCCCGAGCTTGTGGAGGAGTTGACGACCGGGATCGTCCCAGCGGCGCGGAGCCCCGGGCCAAGGCAAGAAGCATCGGTTTTGACCGGCAACAAGATCCCGGACGCCGTGAGGCAGAAGACCGAGACCCTGCGCGAAGCAGGTGTGCGATTCGACGTTCAGTCGCGGCCGGCAGGACCTGCGTCAAGCATCTCACCCCAATCCACCTCAGAGGAAGTCTGCTATTACATGCTCATGAATCCAGAGATGGACGTGGTGGAGTTGGGCGATGGCACCGCGTCTCTCGAGTATTGGCAGGCGGTCTATCACAAGATCTATTACGACAAGGACGACTACAACTCGGCGACGTACTCGCTGGTGATGCAGGACGAAACGAACGGCTCTGACACCATCATGGACCCGTTTTGGAGCACGGGAAAGGACTACGATCTGCTTGGGCAGGCGTTTCAGGCGCCTCAGAATCTGACCTACATGCGGGTTGATTACAGCTACGCGTACATCCAGGCCGATGCCGACGACGTGGTGGGCTCGAATCTCTGGCTGCTGGACTCCCAGGGGCGGCTCACGGCCGACAGCCATTTGACTTGGGCCCGGATGGACGATGTGTTCACTGGCTGGAAAAGCTGGTACTGGGAGCTAACACAAGCCGAGGATGCAGCTCAGCTCGCAGAAGCATCTGGACGAACCGTTGCGCTGGCCTTCGACATGTTGAGCGACCAGAGTGCCCCAGGAGAGGTTGTCTGGGTGGACGATGCGCAGGTTACGCTGTGCTACAACAGGGGCGCAGCATCGATCTACCTCCCGATGGTGGCGAAGCAGTACGGCACCTCTTCCGGGCCGACTTGCGTTCTGCGAGAACCGGACTCGGTCAGTCAGATGGGCAAGACGGCAGTGGGAGCCACGTGCGGTGGTTCCTTCAATGCG
>Ga0180436_10002030_pt1 | contig 19448 bp, 13 predicted proteins | sample SS_ome_2_FD_132434 | JGI IMG/M metagenome (GOLD analysis project Ga0180436, IMG submission 132434) | Hypersaline lake sediment archaeal communities from the Salton Sea, California, USA - SS_3_S_2 metaG | ecosystem: Environmental > Aquatic > Non-marine Saline and Alkaline > Hypersaline >...
CTTACTTTTAATACTGTTCTTTCTATTTCCTTTTGATCATTATGGTCCTTCATAATAAATCCGGCATTGAATTTAACAATTAATCCAGCTACATCTGAAGTGATACTGGTAAGTACGGGAACGCCGCTTCTAACATACTCAGTGAACTTTATTGGAAATGCTACCCTGTTTACATCATTTTCTTCCCGTATAAGCAAACCCAGATCTCCAACTTGCAGATAGCTGCCAATCTCATCGAATGATTTTGATCCGATAATATATGATCCGCTTTTTAAGCCTGACCGGGCTATAAGGTCTTCAGCAAACCCCATATCCCTGGTGAATAGGACAAATATTGAGTCTTCTATATTTTTCTGAAAAACCTTAAATATATTTATCATCTCTTCCGGAAGCTGCCATTCATTCAGTGATCCGGAATACAGGACGGCGAATCTATCATCTATTCCCATTTCCTTCCTTTTTTTGTCCCTTACCTTTGCATCAAACTTGAACTTCACCGTATTTATACAGCAGGGTATGACTTCTATATCAAGATGTTTTTGATTATTTCCCTGGATAAATCTTTTAAATGACTCAGACACACAAAAAAGAAGGTCTGAATTATTATGTGCAAAGTCCTCTATGTCTCTTATCTTATTTGATAGGATATTACCCTTTTTGCCCGGGTATTTGTAAAGGATCTCTTTTGAGCCTACTCCCCTGCAGTCACAGATGACCCTGGCATTTCTAAAAAACTTCCCCCGGACTTTTAATAATACATAACCGGCAATCTCTGTACGGCAGTGGAATAAAACATTTTTTGGTTTTTTTAATCCCATAAATTGGTAGATGACCATACAGGAAATAAATGCATTTATAAAAAGTGAAATATCCAGCAGAAACGGGAATCTGTAAAAATATGGTACCTTAAAGAAGAAAAAACAATTCCCTTCCAGGGCACTGTTTATCTTCTTCCTTTTAGACCAATAACCTTTCTTAAATAGGTCATTAAATGATCCCAGTACTACAAGTCTTATCTTCTCATCAGAAACAGACCTCAGGTTAAATTCTTTTATGAATTCTATTACCTGTGAGTCGAATACCGGATCAAAAATACTTTCAAATGCAAAATAAAATAATTTCATAATCGCTAATAATATCTGGTTTTAACCTGAAATTATTATACAGTCTTAAGTTTTTTATTAATAATTCCAATGTCTTTATATTCTGAGATTACGGTAATAAAAGTGGTATTGCCCTTGCTCTTTTTTGTGTATTTAATATTTTTCGCATCTTCTCTCGACCCATAGCTTCCCGAATATATACTTTCTTCTATATTTAAAGACAGATCCTTTCTATCAAGGGGGACAATATATAGGTCTCCGATGTTTTTTGTCTTGATCCTGGAGATAAGTGTATTCTTATTGATCACGGGATCCAATCCCTTGAATAATTGGAGTGTTAATTCATAAGAATGGATTTCTTTTCCATATAATATATCTCTTATCAGCCATAATCTTTCAGCCTTGATAAATGTGATCTGCCTTCTATGAATCACAGGATCATTTAACCTCTTATATCCATAATGTTCTGCATCAAGGAAATCATATTCATTCTTTGAACACCACTTATTGATTCTGACTATGGCATCATTTTCAAGTGAGAAAAGGCTATTGTCTTTCAATCTGTTTTGTTCTTCCCTGTCAACAGTTACGGTATTATGAGATGATGTGGATCTTAACATGTTCCTGAAGCCAGTAGACGGGGTATAGATAAATGTACCAGGATCAACAAAAATATTCTCTCCTCCCAGCATAAGTTCAAATCCAAGCTTATCATTATGGGCATGTCCGCCATTATCCTTCTGGCCATTGGGGCCGCAAGATGAAAATAAATAATCTTCATTGTCCCGCATTATGAAAAATCCTGAATCCCTGAAATCCCTGCTTCCTATATCTGATAGACCCAGGCAGTCGAGCTCATCCCATTTCGAAAAACCTTTATCGCCAAATAACCAAAATGCCCCCTCGTTGAAACCGTATTCCTTTATTTTAAAACCACTATCATTAAAAAATACTGTACCTAAGACAAGTAAATAGCGAAGGTCCAGAATTTCATCATCTGAAAATATAAATAATCTCCCATTATCATTATCGCCGATCTGGGGTATAGTCCCATCCGGCTTGACCGCGGCAAGAATAAATCCAAACATTTTCTTTAGCTTGTCAATGTATTCTTCTCCAAAATATTTCTCTGCCCGGTTAAGCAGAACATCAATATCATTTTCTTTGGAATCCTTAGCAGCATATAGTGCAGGATAAAAAAATAATTCCAGGACAAGCCTGTGGTATGAAGTTGATGCTTCAAAATCCACACCATCTTCATATACCTGCTTTTTCATCTCTTCCTTCAATTCTTTTAAAGAAAAATCCAGCCACTTTCTGCCAATGATATTTTTTTTAAAAAAAGATGCTATAAAAAAAAGTCCTGAAATATCAGATAGATAATGATTTGAAGTAATTGATCCATATTCAAGATTGTTTACAATGTGTTTTCCATGGCAGTAAATATTCCTTATCAGATAGAATAAAAAACGGTCTGTTATATGTTTGGAGTCTATGAAATATGCCAAACTCATGACCCAGTTTGCGGCCCTGATCGCTACATCCATCGTGCAGGTCCAATTTGGACCAAATTGAATGGTATTGTTTTCTATCCAATCTATAAGCTGATAAATATATTCCTTTACATATCTTTCTTCACCAGTCAATACATAAGCCTGGCCAAGCGTGACCAGATGCTGGGACCTGGAGATCTCCCATGGTATTTTGATATCAATCCCGGGTTTGTGACCATACTTTATCTTTTTATACCAGACACTCTCATCCCACCTGTAGCCGGATTTAAAATCCCTGTGCCAATCAATAGGTCTATAATCTATATTTACATTCTTTAAAGATTCGGGAAATAATTCTCTTAGTTTCTTAATTAATCTTTTCTTGTGGCCATCCCTCTTAGCTTCAACATTACTTATTTCATATTTATTTCCCTCAAAACCCTCAGGTATTTGTGAAAACCCTACAACTACTTCACCGCTTCCCAGCAAATTGAATCCATGTCTGCAGATTTTATCTGCACCTTCTATTATCTTACTCTTTTCAGAAGCACTGATATTTCCTTTTAAAAACTTTTTATCTTCATTACTTAGTATATTATTTAAAAATTCAAAATTCACAAAATGCTCTAGTAAAAAATTTACTGATCCATTCCATTCATCTTTTATCTTCAGTTCTTTTATGAATTCATCATCTGAAAGCCCCGGACCCTTCGCTTTTACTTTCATATAGTTATAGAAATCCGATATGATGCTTTTTATCCTCAAGGTCAGCATCTTAAAGAGAAGTCCTGGAGGTGTCTTCCTGATCACTCTTATATAATGTGTTATCTTTTCCTTCATACCAATAATTAAATGATATTCTTTTTCTTCATCTCTTCCACTAATCTCTCAATATTCTTATTCCAGGTATACCCATTTATAGCGGTCCGTGATGCATTTTTCCCTAATTTTCCCCTCAATCCTGGATTATTTGCCAATTCTACTATCCCATCTACCAATTTATCTACATCTCCGGGCTTGGTCAGGATAGCTGTTTTTCCATCTTTTAGTATTTTGCCTATTTGTCCAAGATCAGATGCTATTATAGCCTTGCCTGTCCCCATATACTCAAAGATCTTTGTGGGAGAACCAAAAAATTCTCTACTATCAACAGGGGGATTGTGTGGTGAGACGAGTATGTCACAGGCTCCAAGATAATAATGTATTTTTGAATAATCAATATTTCCTGTAAAAACCACACGATCATACCCGGATAATCTTTCCATCATCCTATCTTTTAGCTTGCCTCCGTCTCCTATTATTAAAAAAGTAATATCCTCGAGCCTATTGTAGTCAAATATCTTATAAATAGCTTCTGTTAACTGCGGTATGCCATGCCAGGGTCCAAATGTACCGCAAAACCCTATTGTCGTTTTATTTTTACCTAACTTTTCCCTTATCCTCCCGGATTCTTTGCTATCAGAGACTTCAGGCTTAAATCTATTGGAATCATATCCGTTGGGGTTTACGAAGATCTTTTTGCTTTCAATACCAATTGAGATGAGGTCATCTTTGAGAGGCTCGGAAACAGTTGTGACTAATGAAGCTGCATCCAGGTTATATAATTCAATCTTTTTAACAATCCAGTAAAGCAGTGTCCTCTGTAATATTCTTTTTACCGGATTCCTGCTCTTTTCCCAGTTAAGTAATTTCCATGAGTCAAAACTATTAAATTCTAAAATTAAAGGTATCCCCAGGGACCTTGCAAGGGATGCTGCAAAGAAAGTATAGCCCGTATATCTGTGATAAATAATATCCGGGATATTTTCCAGGAGTTTCTTCCTGAAGATTTTTTTTGCTCTAAAATTATATAAAAGTTCTCCAAACCATGGCGGTTTCTTCAGCCGGGGCTCTATAATATATGATCTGTATTTATCAATACCATAAAACTTTTCATTACTCAAAATCTTTATCTCTGCGCCATTCTTCCTGAATCCATTAAGGACGCCTGCAGTATGGCCGACCGAACCCCCTGATCTTAAGCCAAACCAGAACTGTGTCCTCATATAAGCAACCTTTATTTTCTTAGTTCTTATCATTTCCTGATAATATAGGTTTTTACTTTATTCAATATCTTTACAAAATATTCCCTGGATTTCTCTTTCTCACCATCAGTAAAAAACCTGAATAACCAGAGGAGCAGAGGAAAAATCAGTATTATTATCAGCTTTACTACTATAGTAACAGTTATACTTCCGGTATTTATAAAATAACCTGCAGAAAATATAATGGCTGTTGCAAGTAACAGTTTTATTATCCTCGGCCATTCATAATAAAGCTTCATTAATTTCTGGTTATAGAAGAACATGGCCATAGTTACAATAATATATGTAATCAGTGTGGCATAGGCAGCACCAAAAATACCATATCTTGGTATTAGCAGAAAATTCAATCCAATATTTACAGCTGCTCCCGTAAATTCTATAACAGCTGTAGCCTGTGTTTTTCTATATATGGTTATAGCAACATTTAATATCTTCCTGGTCGACCATATTGCATAAGTAAAGACTATTAATGGTATTACCAGATAAGCATCCCAGAATTCCCTGTCAGAAAATATTTGCAATATTTCCTTTGACAGCAGTGAAAGTCCCAGGAATAGAAATAATGATATCGAAAGTACGTATGTGAGAGTTCTGCTGTAAAATTCCTTCGCATTATCATGCTCCTTTACTGACAAATACATAGCAGGCCATATCAGCGATATTGGTGTTGCGATGAGAACGGTCATTATATTGCCAAAATTATATGCCAGATTATAAATCCCTACTTCGCCTGTTGTCCTGTAATAATTGAGGAAATACCTGTCTATAGCTGTAAATACAAAAACGCTCAGATTCGCAGGTATAAGTGGAGACCCCATAAGCAGCATCTTTTTTATTTCATATCTGATGATCCGGAATACAATTTCACGCCTTATATAGATATATAGAGATATGCAGGAAATTGCCGCCATCACAAGATTACCGGTAAGTGCACCCAGAACACCCCAACCCCTATTGTTTACCAGGTATATTATTACTCCAATACCTGTTGCCAGGAATCCTATCTGGAACAGGATAAATTGCAGTGATTTCATCTTTACCCTGAAGACAATATATGGGATGGTGTTAAGGACCTGAAAAAAAGAAGTAATGACTATGAGTAAAAAGTGAATCCTGTACTCCGGGCTGTCAAAAAGTATAATAGAGAGTCTTCTTGCAGAAAAAACCCCGATTACCAGAAGTATGAGGCTGCTTACCAGTAGAATATAAAATGCAGTAGAGATCACTGCTTTTTTCTTTTCTTCATCCTTATAGTCATAGTAGGATCTAAGCAACCCGTAATTCATACCTATTATGAATATAGTGGTTATGACCGAGCCTGTAATTGTCACCAGCCCCAATATGCCGTAATCAGCAGTTGTCAGCCTGGTTGTATATAGTGGAAATAATAGGAATGCCAGTGCCTTCTCAAGGATTGCTCCTATTCCATAGACAATACCATGTTTTCCGGTAGCCTTAAATTTTTCAAATAATGATGTTGTCTTTGCCATTACCGCAATCAGAATATCCCAGGACTTTGCCTGGGAAATATTTATTAATCAATTATACTCTTTAGCTTTTTATTTTTTATTGAAAACAATTTTTATCTTCTCATACACCTTTTCTGTAAATGGTTTGGTGCTCCTTAATTTAACTAATATATTATAATCATTCCTGTTTGAGATCTGGTTGAGCCTCTTAAGGACTTTATTCGATAGAGACGCACCCTGCTTAAACGGATATCTGTATTTTCCAGTTGGAGCATAGGTTATAAGGATCTTCCCCGGCTTAAACCCCAGCTCTTTATATACGGATTCCTTGTTTGCCATAGTATCGAATCTTAATAAAACATCTGATTTTGGATATCCTACCATAACAGCCCTGTTTCTGTATGGTCCCAGCCATTTTTTTGTCTTCTCAAAACTGACTTCCCCTTCTGTAATATGCAGATCCGTATTGGGAAAATAATCCTTTTCCTTTATCTGCTTCACCTGCTTTTCGAAATCAGTCACCCCTATGCCTTTTACGCTATGATCTATATGGACCCTGTACCCGAAAGGTATATTCTGCAATAATTCATTATGCGTTGATATAAAAACGGTATTTTTATCGATGGCCTCATCCTCTTTGAAAAAATCAATAAAAACTGCCCTGATCCCCCTCTTTTTTAAAACCTCATATATCGGGTCAAGATGGACTTTCAGGACAGGGTTTTTCCCGTATATCAGAAACACCAGGGGGTCTTTAGTACCCGAATATTTTATTATTGAATCAACCACCCTTTCTGAACTTTTGCCATCAGGCTTATGCATTGTTTTCTTGTGCCAGTGTTTTCTGTTTTTTTCAAATTCTTCCGGATAATCTATTGACCTCTTGATAGCATCTTCCATTCCATCCAGGTCTGTCTTGATTCCCAGATCGGGAAAATTCTCTCTTAACCATTTATTGGATAATAAGATTATCGGTCTGTTGAATAGGAGGAAATCATAATTGATATTTGACATATCACTTATTAATATGTCCGTTGCAGCAAGATATTTTGGATCAGGACTTCCGATCTTTTTAAACGGCATCAATATCTCCCGGGGCTATATCTGGGTTAATTGCTTCTCGACTTCAAAGCTGGTCTCAGTAGCTTGGATCAGTTGCCATAAAGGAATTGTCTGTCCTATCCCATGCTTTTTTAGATTATCACCAAATTCATACAATTCCTCAAATTGTCCCTTATTTTGAACTTTCAAGCTAATACCTTTTTCCTTAAGACCAAATATCTCAAGTTCCTTATAATCATCCATCCTTATAATCTTATTATCAAAATATAGATCCATTTGTTCTTTTGGCACCAGACTGGATCCAAGCGCAGTATAGATCAAATTGCATATTGATCCATCTTCGTATTTGATGGCTGCAGTAAAATTATCATTACTCATAAACTGTTCGGTTCCGGGATCTATGCTCATTGCTTTTACCTGTTGGACCTTACAGCCGGTAAAATAGTTAAATAAATCATATATATGACAGGCTTCACCAATATTTCTTCCGCCGCCTTCTTCGGTTTGTACCCAGTGTTCTTTGGGAATAAAACCTGCATTCATACGGTAGTTGACTATAATCGGGTTTATTCTTTTATCTATTAGCTTCTTTATTTTTTTTGAAAATGGTGAAAATCTTCTATTAAACCCTACTGTAAATGGGGTCTTCATTTTTTCGATAACACTGTACAGTTCAGCTAATTCATTACTGTTTAGTGCCATCGGTTTTTCTACAAATATTACTTTTTTAGCATTTGCTGCTTCTATCGCTATTCCTGCATGAAGGTCATGCCTGGTGGATATTATCACCATATCGATGCCTGGGTCTGCTAAGATCTCCTTATAATCAGTAGTCGCATAACCTGCATTAAATTCTTTTGCTATGCTTTCTGCATTACTCCCGGTTTTACAGCATATTGCCCCAATCTTGTAAATACTGTCCATTTTCCTTACATTCGGTAAATGAACATTTTTGGCAAATCCTCCTACTCCTATAAAACCTATTTTTATCCTGTCATCTTTTAAATATTGGTCATTTGTGATGACCTTTCTCTCTAGTTCTATTTCCTTGTCATATTCCAGCAGCACTATCATAGGTTTTGGATGAATTGTCCTTAATCCTTCATATGCCCTGGATGCATCTTCAAGTTTATACACCTTTTCAATCAATGATTCTATTTTTATCTTTTTATCTGTAAGCAGCTGTAAATATTCCTTCATATTCCTATTTTCGGTCCATCTTATATAGGAATATGGATAGTCAAATCCTTTTTTCTCATATCTTTCATCATATCTTCCGGGGCCATAGGATGTAGATATAAGCAGGTCTAATTCCTTTTTATAAAATTCTTCCCTTTCAAGGTTTAGGTTTACTGCACCTACAATAATGACCTTACCTTTCCTGCGGCACATCTCCATTGCTTCATTTATAACTCTGCTGCTTTTGGAAGCAGCAGTTATTATTACACTATCAGGGCCATATCCATTGGTATTACTAATAACTTCATTTATAATATTTGTTTTTTCCGGATTCAGCCCTATATCAAGACCTAAGGATAAGGCTTTGTCTATCCTAAATTGGTCAATATCTATACCTGTTACCCTGCAACCTGATGCTTTTAGCATCTGTATAGTCAATTGACCCAATATTCCCAATCCTATAACAGCTATGTTCTCCCCAAGTCCGGGTCTGCACCTTCTAATGCCCTGCATTGCAATACTGCCAAGGGTTACAGTGGAAGCTTCCTTCAAAGATAATCTATCCGGAACCTTTACCGTCAAGTTTTCCGGTACTGTAATAAATTCTGCATGATTAGCTATTCCGGCGCCGGCGCAGGCAACTCTTTCACCGGGTTTAAAATTCCTGATATTCTTACCTGTTTCCAGTACGATCCCTGAAGCAGAATATCCTATAGGATTTTTTGCTTCTACCCTGCTCTGGACTTTTGCAATGGTATCTTTAATGCCGCTGGTCCTTATACTTTCAAGAACTTTTTTTATATGGGCTGGCTTATCCAATGCTTTTTTTATCAGGGGCTTGCCAGAAGCTTCGATCCCGGCCAGTTCTGTACCTGCAGATATGCATGAATAAGCTACCTGGACCAGTATCTCATCATCTGAGGCTATAGGAGCTGGTACTTTTCCGATTAATGCGTCACCTTTTTTTATAAAGACCTGTTTCATTTTCTTCTTATGGATTAATTGCTGATAGAAATCATTTTACTATTAAATACATCACTTTTCTCTAAAAAGAATTATATATTATTTCTGTTATTAATTGAGAAGCATGCCCGTCTCCATAAGGATTTTTATCAGAGACCATTTTCATATATTTTCTTTTATTATCCAATAATAAGGAGATGTTTTCTATTATTTTATCTTTATCGGTTCCTATTAATTTTGAGATCCCCATATCAACTGATTCTGTCCTCTCGGTAAATTCCCTTATTACCAGTACAGGTTTCTTTAAAGTCGGCGCTTCTTCCTGTATCCCGCCTGAATCAGTTACTATGAAATATGCTTTTTCCATCAGCCAGATAAAAGATTCATAATCCAGCGGTTCTATCAGCTTTATATTATAGATATCGCTTAATAGCTCTAATACTGGTATTTTGACATTTGGATTCATGTGGACTGGATAGATGATCTGTATATCCTTATACCTATTTGCTATATATTTTAGAGCTTTACATACATTCCTGATCTCTGATCCGAACGATTCCCTTCTATGCATTGTCACTAGAATTATCTTTCTGTGCTTATCCAGACTTACAAAGGGTTCACAGGATTCAAGTTTATTTTCATTTTTCCTGATCTTCTCAATACTCCAATTTATGGCATCCACCACAGTATTGCCGGTGTTAAATACTGCTTTTCTGTCAATTCCCTCCTCTATCAGATTATTTAACGAAGCTTCAGTCGGAGCAAAATGAAGGTCTGCGACCTTACTGATCAATTGCCTGTTTATTTCTTCCGGGAAAGGACTGTATTTATTATATGTCCTTAATCCTGCTTCCACATGACCGACCTTTATTTTTTTATAAAATGCAGAGAGTGCAGTCAGGAATGCAGTTGTGGTATCGCCCTGTATCAATACAATATCGGGTTTTGATTCTTCAAAAACAGTATCCATCCTGCTCAAGACTCTCGAAGACAATGATCCAAGGGTTTGATTGTCTGTCATCAGATTTAAATTGAAATCTGGTTTTATCTCAAAGAAATCCAGGATCTTAACCAGCATCTCCCTGTGCTGTCCTGTAGAGCATACTTTTAAATCAAAGCTCCTCTGTTTTTCCAGGTTTTTTATGATTGGAGCCAGCTTTATTCCCTCGGGTCTGGTACCCAGGCAAATAAGCACATTGACTTTTTTTCTATCAGTCATTATCACCATTCAGTTATATCTTGTAATACTGGAAATTATTCTTTTCCGCAAGCTCCGGATCAAAAAAATTCCTGGTATCCAATATTCTATTTTTCCCCATCAAACTGGAAACTTCTTTAAGATCGATATCCCTGAAAGCATTGTGGCCGACAAGCAATACAAGAAGATCGGCATCTTTTACGGAATCATTTAATCCTGACAATTTAAAATTAAAATCTGAGGCTATCGGATCATATACTGCAAAATTTACTTTATTTTTACTCAATTCAGCACATATGGTCTTTGTGGGACTTTCTCTTGTATCTGCCACATCTTCTTTGTAACTGGCGCCAAAAATTGCTATTTTAGGGTTTTTTATATCTGAAACCAGGTCAATAATCCTCTTCGTAACCACAATAGGCATTTGATCGTTGATATACCTGCACTTCTCGATCAATGTATTTTCTCTATTAATATTCTGGATCACAAACCAGGGATCAATTGGGATGCAATGGCCTCCAACTCCAGGACCCGGATTTAGTATATTAACCCTGGGATGCTTATTGGCAAGCTCGATGACTTTCCATACATCTATATCATAATCTCTGCAAATAATTGAAAGCTCGTTGGAAAATGCAAGGTTAACATCCCTGAACGTATTTTCAACAAGTTTGACAAGTTCAGCAGTTTTTAGATCAGTTAAATAAATATCTCCTTTAACAAATGAATCATATATTTCTTTTGCTTTTCTCCCGGATATTTCATCTACACCGCCGATTATCCTGTCATTATTAACCAGTTCCCTGATGATCTTTCCAGGCAGGACTCTTTCGGGGCAAAAAGCCAGGTAGTAATCCTTTCCCGGCTTTAACCCGCTTGATCCAAAAATTATTTTTCCTACCATATCTTCAGTGGTCCCGGGAGGTGAGGTCGATTCTAGTATTACAATATTATCTCTAACTATATGTCTTGCTATCTCCCGGGATGCATCTATTACATATTTAAGCTCAGCTTTATTACCGTTTAATGGTGTAGGTACTGTTATTATATAGACATCAGAGGGTTCAGCTTCTAAGGAGGCTTTCAATTTATTATTACCAATGGCTTCATTGAAGGCTTCCTCCAGATCAGGTTCATCTATATGGATCTTCCCTGAATTCAGTTTACCTATTATTTCTTTATCTATATCAACTCCCAGGACCTCAAATCCATTATTAGCAAACATACATGATGTCGGTAAGCCAATATAACCCAAGCCCATAACGCATATTTTTTTCATGGAAAACTAATACCTTATTTCTGTTTTTTTAGATTAATAAAATAACTTGAGATAATTCCGGCCAGGATCCCCATGACAAAAGCTGTGATTAAGCTAAATAATATATCCCTTTTTAGATTATTTAATTCAACTACATCATCCTTGCCAGGCTTGTTTAAAACATCTATTCTGTCAGTGAATATTTCCTTGTTCTGTAGTTGATCATTTATTCCCTTCAACACGCGCAGATCATCTGTTTTTGAATCGATCTCTTCTTCTGTGAGCAGATCGGCTGCCGCTTCATCCATAACAGGTATCTCGATTATCTCATTTTCAAGTTTCTTTATTTGTTCATCACTATTAGTGACCAGGTCAGACCAGGAATCTTCAAGTTCAGAGCTCCTTATCTCTTCCAGAAGGTCTGTCGCCGAATTTATTATTAATAGAGCATCTTCAGCATTTTTATAGACTACTGTGATCTTTAAATATCTTTCTTCTGTATCGGTCTCAATATCTATAATATCCTTTAGTGTCCCCACTAAAAACCTGTTATCCAGGTATAGCTCCAGTTCCTTTAAAAATTCATCAGACATTAGTTTTGATTTGATATCTAATAGGGCCCTGGTTTCTAGATTATATGCATTTGAAGATGGAAATATCCAAAGATTACTACTTTCTTCAGGAAAGAACCTGTATATTTCATCATTATAATAGAAATAGTTCCTCTCTACTCTTACTGCACTCTGGACCATATATTGGGGGACCCTAAAAAAGGATATTGCGAGGGAAATTGCAAGAGTAGCGATAAAAAAACCTAAGATCCACCATTTTCTTTCCAGCAAATTTTTAAACAGGTTCTTAAGTTCAAAAACTTCATAGATTTCTTTATTTTTATCAGTCATTAATCATCCTCTTAGAATGTTGTGTAATCATTCTCTGGTAGTTTAATAAGGGGAATTATACAGGATTGATAATAATTAAAAAAGAATTCATTAATATGGGATTAATGAATAGAAGACAAAATTGATATATTTAATTGACCCTATAAAGATGGATCCTCCATATAGAGAAACTATTTTCAAATATCTTGATCAATTCAAGGCTGCTGGCTTCAGGGTTATTTATTTTGACTGAAGATAATATATAATTACAGTTCAGGTTTTTTAAAGCAGTAATATTTAATTCAAGATTGTCGAGTTCAATTCCTCGGGACTTGTCGATCGCGAAATCTCTCCCAATCTCACTTACCATAACATAACACCTATCTGCCTGATCATCAAAATATCTTTTTATTACTTCATTCTTTTCGAGTTCGTTTTCAATTACTTTACGGAATTCATGTTTATAATCCAGCGGATAATTAGCGTGAAAACCATCTATTGTGTAAAACCCATTATAAATTGCTATGCTGGGATGAAATCCGATACATGCAATCCTGTAATCTTCAGGCTCTTCATCTATTTTTTCTTTGACTTCTTTGAATAATCCTACTGAATAAAACTGCTTATATGTGGGGGCATCATTTCTTCTCTCGACAAATTCACTATTACTATAAAAAAGGAAAGATATTTGAGATAACAATAGAAAAATAACAATATATTTGCCAAATTTGAAATTTTTAAATATGAAGACTAATGCTAAAAAGAATATAATATACCATAGGGCGGGCTGAAGCCAATGAAACCTTGATAGGTTGAAAGTGTTAAATAAGTTTATCTTTTCTTTTATAACAAGCATTCCCTCCCATCTAAAAAATCCATACCAAAGTGAAATAATAAAAGTAAGTAAAAGTAAAAATATTTGTATTTTATCTATTTTTTTACGTATTATCATAAAAACCAGTGAAATTAAAACTGATATGCCTATGAAATACTGCTGAAGACTATGAGCATGGTTGTGGCCAAAAATAAAATTCCTTATACTGACATTCAAGGTCTCTTCCAAACTATAATGTCTCAATACCCATTCTGTTCTATGAGATATAAAGCCCTGGTTAAAAAACATCTCGTATATCAGTCTATACTCTACTATTAGATACACGATAACCATAAAAATTATTGAAAGCAGAAATACATAATCAGGTTTTTTATTTTTTATAGAATCATATATCCAGAATACAAAAAGTAAAAATAAAAAGAATATGAAACTATAAATGAAGCTGGAATACATGGGTATTAATAATAGAATAAGCCAATTCCAGAATTTATAATTACCCGACCTTATATTAAGAAACACATAAAGGGCTAATGGGATTCCAACAACAGAAAGACCTCCTGATTGCCAGAATGGAAGCAGGGAAAAACATAAAGAGACTCCCGCTGCTATAAATAATAATTTTTTTTCTCTTAAAAAATGAGTTTTTAATAGCAGAAACATCCCAAAAAATGCAGTAAAATGCATCAGGATCATATTTACAATATATGCAAAATATGGTGGGAATAGAAAAGATAATAATAGCCTAAGGTCTAGTTCTGGGCCCATTAAATTGCGGGGTATTCCGCTTAAATAATTCGGGATAACAGAGTCCAAAGAGCCAAAGATCAACCCGCTATCTGCCATAACCGTATATTTTGCAACATTCTGATCCAGATTGTCATAGACCTGAATGTGTGAATTTTCCCAAAATATAATAAAGGGTAATAGATAGCAGATCAATATAAGCAGGGCTATGATTATAAATTTCTTACCAAATAATTGAGATTTCATAGAAAACAGAAAATATTTCAATTAAATAGATACTTTGAGCAATTCTAGCATACATAACCACTTTATCCATAGAAAAAAATACATTAATAATTGTATTTATTAAATTATATTATATAGTTATATTTAATAATTTATATATTAATATGTTATAATAGAATTAAATTAAACAAAATCTTTTCCACTTTAGTTCAAATGGATAAAAATGTATACGAGGAATTTTTTCTAAAAGAAGAGACCTTTTGGTGGTTTAAGGGTACCAGAAAAATCATTTTTAGTTTATTAGATAATTATTTAAATAACAGCAGGCCAACTATACTGGATATCGGTTGTGGAACTGGAATTGTGGCAAAGGAGCTTGAAAAATATGGTACTGTTTATGGAGTAGACAAGTCGAGGATTGCGGTAGATTATTGCAGGAAAAGAGGACTGGATAATATTATTGAATCCAATGCTGTCAGTCTCCCTTTTGAGGATGCTGCTTTTGATCTAATTTTATGTCTGGATGTTTTAGAACATATTTCTAATGAAGAAGATGCTGTTTCTGAAATATTAAGAGTTTTAAAAAAAGATGGGCTGGTAATTGTTAATGTTCCCGCGTTTAATCTGCTTTGGAGTGAACATGATGAGGCAGTGAATCATTGCAGAAGGTATGGGATGTCATCCATTAAAAAGCTTTTTAAAAAATTTGATTTTTCAGTTTTAAGATCCTCATACTATAATACAATTCTTTTTCCGCTTATAGCTCTTATAAGAATAGGTAAGCGAACTATTAAAAAATTCATAAATAAAAATAATACTCAAAAAACTGATATTTCAAATCTGCCTGGATTTATTAATAATATTTTATTGGCTATCATGAATATTGAGAAGATTATTCTAAAAAGATTCACTCTGCCTTTCGGATTGTCAATTTTTCTTATTTTGCAAAAAAATTAATACTAGAAGCATAAATTATAATTTCATAAATTACATAGCCAATTCCATGTTATGCTAATACCCTGTTCGACCTCAATTTTTGGTTTCCAATCCAAGATCTTTGCAGATCTATTTATGTCCAGGACATTGTAATTTACATCAAATTTTCGATTTTTTTGAAATCTGGTTTTCAACTTTTTTGATGTTACCTTTTGAATAATCCCGACTATCTCCAAAATAGTCATGCCTGTTCCAGTACCTATATTCAGGATATAGTTACTATCAGCAGGGAATAATGACCTGAATATTGCATCAATTAAATCCTCAACATATATATAATCTCTGATACTCTCACCGTTTCCCCAAATCTCTAGGACATCATTATTCAATAATTTCAGCAATGATACATTTATAAGACCTAGTGGTATTGTTTTATAGTAATTTATGCCATAAGGATTAGATGGCCTTAGAATAGTATATCTTGTATCTGAACCGCTGGTAATCTTTTTTAAATAATTCTCAATTGTCAATTTCACAATTCCATAGGAACAAATTGGATTGCATGGAGAGTCCTCGCTTATCGGGACCTTGCTAATACTATTTCCATAAACAGTTCCACCTGATGAAATAAATATTATTCTTTTGACTTTACTGTTGACAGAAGAAGAAAATAATTTGATTGAAGGAATTAGATTCGATTCTAAATCATAAATGTAATCACTATCGGAAGTACATGGTATTGTAGTGTGGATCAGATGAACAATATAATCAATCCTGGTAACTAGCCTTTTAAAATTCCCCTCTGCGAGGAAATCGCCTTTTATGAAATTTACTTTTCCAACTCTTGCATATTTTCTTAACCTCTCACATAATTCCTTATCATAAACATAGACATCAATATCTTCTTTTATCAATCTTAGAATAAGGTTTTGGCCTATAAAACCACAACCCCCCAGAACTAGCACACTTTTTTTCTTTGTAGAGATCAAGACTTCTTCCCATTTTCAGTATTTGCTTTATTCCTTATAAGGTATTGAGGTTGCTTATTATGGATCAGGAAACCTCTCCCAACATACTCTCCCACCAATCCAATAGAAACAAGGTTTAGTCCGGAAAAGAAGATTATTACAATCATGGTTGAAGTCCATCCAGTTGGAATATTCGGATCATTGATCTTTTGAATAAACAAAATAAATATCAATATTATACTTACAAACCCCAGAAAGAATCCAATTACAAGCAATATCCTTAATGGCTTGATTGAAAAATTAATGAATCCATTAAAAAACAGCTGGGTAAGTTTAATAAAACTATAATTTGTTTTTCCGATGCTTCTTTTTTTATGAATAACTTCAACATTACCAATATTGTTAGTATTTCTTATTATATATCCCCATATATATGGTCTTGATTCTTTATTCTTTATTATTTCTTTAACTAAAAACTTTTTCATAATAAAAAAACTGGATAAATAAATATCTGCTGGTTTATTTATTAACAGATTCAGCATGATACTGTTTATCTTGCTTCCGATTCTTTTTCCAATACTGTGTTTTTTATCTTTATATTTTGAAAATACTACATCGTAACCTTCTTCTAACTTATTTATCAATTTCCAAATTTCTTCGGGAGGTGTCTGCAAGTCATCATCCATGCAAATTATATATTCACCACTACAATAATTAAGACCTGCCATAATCGCATTATGCTGACCAAAATTCCTGGATAAGTCGAGAAATCTAACATTTTTATTTCTTTGAGACATTACCAGGCAAATTCTAGAGCTATTATCGATACTTCCATCATTTACTAATATTATTTCGAAGTTAGAATGACCCGATAATACTTTTGTAATTTTATCTACGACTATTTTTATTGTTTTTTCCGAATTAAAAACTGGAATAACAATACTTAAAAATACTGATCTTTTCATTTTTTTCATATATATATTAAATAGACGATAAAATATATTTTATGTAATTACGTCATATGTGTCTACATCAAGCACAAGATTCATCCAATACCCTTTGTTCCAGCTGTACAAGTATAAGCTCTTCATAATATTTATTTCCCGTTTAGGTACTTATAAAAGGTTACTTTACATTGAATGGGGCTGCTGCCAGTTCTTCCCAGTCCATGCCTGGGAAATTTTTTTCAATAACTTCTCTTCGGTGCCGCACTGTCCATTTGATCAACTGTTTTCTCTCGCGGCGCTCAAGCCAGGCGCCGAATAGTCTCCATAACCATGATATGCACCAACCACTTAGAACTCTATAGACTAATGGCCTGGAAAGAACATTCAGCCATTTTTTTGGAAGATTTCGGCCGTATGCCCAGAGCGCGGCCCTATAAAAGTTTCGCTCAAGGCTTAATATATTCTTTTCTTCAGCAGAAATAGCTTTAAATCCTTTTTCAAGCGCAATTCTAGTTATCTCTGTTCCAGGGAAAAAAGTCATAGAATAAAGCGCAAGCTGGAAAGGATATTTTAATTTTTTTATGAGTTCAAGGGTAAGCCTCTGATCTTCTGGTTCTTGAAAGGTTGGGTCTATTATGAAATCAAAAACCGGGGGGCGTATCTTGCCTTTATATTCTGCCAATAAAACTGAAGTCTTTTGCAGGCAATTTATATCATTGTTCCGCCTGTAGAATCGCTGCATCCTCGTGCTGCCGCTCTGCATTCCGATCCATATGTACCTTAGCCCTGCAGACACCATCAGGTCAAGGTGCTGCTTATTAAGAGTTGCGGGACTGGCACAGGCAAAAAAAGGTAAGTCAACTTTCTTTTTATATAATTTTGAAAATTCTGTAATTACATCATTGGAGGCAGCAAAGAAAGTGTCATCCATAAAAGCTACCCTATCGATAAAAGGCATTTTATCACGCATATAGCATATTTCTTCGATTATGCGCTGGTTACCATGACGGCGCACAATGTTCCATTGCGGGTAAATGCTTAAATAGAAAGAATTACAGCAGTAGGTGCAATGATGGGGACACCCGCGTGTTGCCCAGACATGATATGCTGATCCATTTCCAAAACTGTAACCATCACTTAAATGCCAGCAGGCCAGCTCCGGAGTAAGCTCCGCCAGTTTTTTACCATGAAGTATATAATGTCCCTTATGCTCATACAGCGGGTAAGGCAGATCATCTATATCCTGTATCAAAGGGCGTAATGGATTTGCCATGATTTTACCACTTTCCTCAGATCTATAGCATATATTGGCAATATCATGACCATTTCCGCCTTCTTCTATATCTTCTGCAAGCTCCTGCATGGCAATTTCACCTTCACCGCGGCAAACCCAGTCAGCATGCTGGAGACATTCTTCAAAAGAAACAGTAGCATGGATTCCGCCCCAGACTATACGGGCATTTATTTTGTGGCGCAAATAATCTGAAAGCATAGCCAGGCGCCGGAAATGGTATGTCGAACAGCTCATGCCAATAATATCTGCACCCCGGCAGATTTCAGCAATATCATCCATCAGTCCAGGATGGTAATGGTTTTTTATTTCTGCCCCCGGCAATAGCTCGATCTCCTCCGGAAGCGGTAAAAATATCATACATATTGAATGGCCCGCCTTTTGCAGACAGGCGCCTATCTGGCGAAGTCCGTGCGCTATAAGGCTGCCATGGGGAGAGATCAAGATAATTTTCATAAACCTGCCAAAGCCTTTACTTTCAAAGGTACTAAATGCATATGTTAAAACCTGGTTGACTATTTCTTACAACTTAAAATAAAATTATTTAATATCTCCGCCTGTTTTTCCCATGTAAATCTTTCTTTTACTATATCTATTCCTTTTTTCCCCCAGGAAAGAAGATCTTCCTGTCTTCCGTATAGATAACAGATCGCATCAGCAATTTCCTCCGGGCTATTATTGCTGATATATCTTATGCAGCTGCTTTTATCTGCCACGTCCTTAAATGTCCAGATGTCAGTGCATATTATGACTTTGCCCATTGCCAGATATTCAATAAGTTTTATAGGGTTGTTCTTATTCCAGTAATCACA
>Ga0180436_10002031_pt1 | contig 19444 bp, 15 predicted proteins | sample SS_ome_2_FD_132434 | JGI IMG/M metagenome (GOLD analysis project Ga0180436, IMG submission 132434) | Hypersaline lake sediment archaeal communities from the Salton Sea, California, USA - SS_3_S_2 metaG | ecosystem: Environmental > Aquatic > Non-marine Saline and Alkaline > Hypersaline >...
CCTGCCGGCGCCTGCCGGCCGAGCAAGGAGGCCACAGCACCTATGGTCGAGACCCGCGTTGTCTACGTTGAACCCGGCAAGATCACCCTTGACACGATAACCCTCCCCGGCCTCGGCCCGAACGACGTCCTCGTGAAGGCCCATCAGGCCTCGGTCTGCGGATCCGAACGCTATTACTTCCGAGGGATCAGCGTCCGGCCCGAGGACGAGGCCAAGGGCGGTCACGAGGTGCAGCTGGGTGCCGGGCGCCTCGACGGCAGGCCCAAGCACGCCTACCCGATGGGTCCGCTGGGACACGAGGGCGGGGGCACGGTAGTGGCAGTGGGCGCGGGCGTCGAACACTACGTCGGCGGTGGACAGGTGGCCGTCGGCGACCTCGTCGGTAGCCTGATCTACCCGACCTACACGGACTACTGGGTGACCAGTATCCAACACGTCCAGCCGATCCCCGAGGCAGTGTCGTTTGAGGTGGGATGTCTCTACGAGCCCCTGGGGTGTGCGGCGTGGGCGGCGATTCATCAGGGCGTGAAGCTTGGCGACACCGTCGCGATGAATGGCGTGGGTTTTGCCGGCAACGTCATGCTCCAGGGCGCCATTAAGTCTGGTGCGTCACTTGTCATCGCCGTTGATGTGGTGCCGTCGAAGCTCGAGGTCGCCAAGGCGCTTGGCGCTGACGTTGTGATCGATGCGACCAAGGACGACCCGATCGCCGCTGTAGGTGAGATCACAAGAGGAGCTGGCGTGGATGTAGCTGTAGAGGCCATCGGCGGGACCGGGATTGGGATCAAGCAGGCCGTCGCGATGATCCGTCACAATGGCATCGTCGCGCTTTACGGTGACAGCTACGCGCCGGTTCCGGAGTTCTGCTTCCACCGGTTCCACGAGGATGGTCTCGAGATCCGCAATCTCAACGGCGTACACTACACGAAGCTCCAGTCGGTGGAGAACATGCGGGAGGCCTACCGGGCGGTGGAACGCGGGGTCTTCAACCTGGACTTGATCTTCGAAAACTCGGTCCGGTATCCGTTGGACGACATCGCCAATGTCTTCGCCAGCGAGGCAGATGCCCTGGATACGCAGGGATCGCTCAAGACGCTGATTATACCCTAGGCAGGAGAACACTATGGACAAGACAACGTTCGCGCTGTTCATCGGCAATCGCGGTTTCTTCCCGGCCTCGCTCCTGGCGGAGGCCAGAGACGAGTTGCCGCGCGTGCTCAGAGAGCTCGGGCACGAGGTCCTAATGCTTAGTGCAGATGCGACACGGCACGGCGCGGTGGAGACGCCGCGCGAGGGCGAGGTCTACGCCAACTTCTTGCGGGAGAACCGAGGCAAGTTCGGCGGCGTGATCCTCTCGCTCCCGAACTTCGGTGATGAGACGGGTGCCATCGCGGCGCTGCGGGAGGCGGGTGTCCCCATCCTGATCCATGGGTATCCGGACACGATGGACAAGATGGCGCCGGCAGTGCGGAGAGACGCCTTCTGCGGCAAGCTATCGATCATGGATGTCTTCCACCAGAACGGCCTGAAGTTCAGTGCGCTGAAGCCACATGTAGTCAGTCCGACGTCGAGCCGCTTCAAGGCCAATGTTCAGCACTTCGATAGGGTCTGTCGCGTCGTCAATCGGATGCGAGCCATGGTGGTAGGCGCCATCGGTGCTCGGACGACGGCGTTCAAGACGGTGCGCATCGATGAGGTCGCACTGCAACGTAAGAGCATCACGATGGAGACGCTGGATCTCTCCGACGTCTTTGCGCGGATGCGAGCTCTGGACAGTGATGCCGCGGCGTACAAGGCCAAGGCCGAGATGCTACTGGACTACACGGAGTGGGACTGTGTCCCCGATGCGGCCTTTGAGAAGATCACGCGGTTGGGTGTGGTCCTCGACGACATCATCGAGGAATACCAGCTGGACGCCCTGGCTCTGCGGTGCTGGATAGAGCTCCAACAGCAACTGGGCATCTCCGCCTGTGTGCTGCTGGGCGAGCTGAACGACCGCGGCATCCCCGCGGCCTGTGAGGTGGACGTGGGCAATGCGGTGGCGATGTACGCGCTACACGCTGCTTCGGGCGCGCCGGCCGCGTGCCTGGACTGGAACAACAACTACAAGGACGAGGACGACAAGTGCATCCTCTTCCACTGTGGTCCGGTGCCACGCTCGTTAATGACGGACCGCGGCCATATCGCCGACCACGCCATACTGGCCAATGCTGTGGGCGAGGGATGTGGCTTCGGCTGTCATGTCGGGCGCATCGCCTCGTTCGACTTCACATTCGGGAGCATGATGACAGAAGTGGGGAAGCTGCGCTTCTATCTGGGCGAGGGTTCCTTCACTCGCGATGCGATTCCCGCAGACTTCTTCGGCTGCGGCGGCGTGGCCGCCATCCCCAACCTCCAGGATGTGCTGCTGCACATCGGGTACAACGGCTACCGCCACCACGTTGGCGTGACGCCGGGACAGATTGCCGCGCCGGTGCGTGAGGCGTTGGAGCACTACCTGGGCTTCACCGTGTCCACGCCGCAGGAGTGCTAGCCATGGACCTACAGCAAGATACGGTCCGGGCGGCCTGGGAGGCGGGCACCGTGGTGCCGGCGTTCAACGTGCCGCATCTGCCGATGTTGGCACCGATCGCACGAGCGGTGGCTGATCAGGACAGCTTCGCCCTGATTGAGACGGCCCACATCGAGTGGCAGGTGTTCGAGTGCTATGGACCCGCCGCCGTCGACGAGGCCTTCGACCTGTTCGGCGATCCTGACCACGTGCGGCTTCATCTTGACCATGTGCCGGTGTTCGACGAGGCGGGTGAGGCGGTCGACTACTTGCCCATCATCAAGAAGGCTCTGGGTCTGGGCTACCCGTCGGTGATGATCGACGGGTCGATGCTGTCCTTGGAGGACAACATCAGTGCAACGCGCGAGGTGGTGGACATAGCGCATGCGTCCGGTGCCGTCGTCGAAGCCGAGCTAGGCGCGATCTCGCGGGAGGGAGCGGGGCCGCTGCCCCCGTATGAGGAGTTGTTCGCGTCTGGCGCGGGGTTCACACCGGTGGACCACGCCGCCCGCTTCGTGGCAGAGACCGGCTGCGACTGGCTATCCGTCGCGGTGGGCAACATCCACGGCGCCGTGTCAAAGGCGTTCAAGGACAAGGCCAAGACACAGGCGCGACTCAACCTGGATCATCTGGCCGCTCTGAGGGCAGCGACAGACGTTCCCCTCGTCCTTCACGGAGGCTCCGGTGTGCGGCGCGAAGATGTGTTGGCAGGCATCAAGGAGGGTATCGCCAAGATCAACATCGGCACGGACGTCCGCCAGGCCTTTGTGCAGGGCCTCAAGGCTACGGGCACACTGGCGGGTGCCCAGGACAGCGTCTACGAGCGCGCGAAGTGGCTGATCCACGACTACTACGGCATCACGGGATCGCGTCGCGTGATCCTCGGTTGATCCGATGAGCATCCTCGGCATCGACGTCGGGACTACCGGCTGCAAGGTGGCTTGCTTCTCACTGGACGGTCGCATGCTGGCGGTGGCCTACCGTGAGCACGCCATAGCGTATCCCAGGCCTGGATGGGCTGAACTCGATGCCGCCGCTGTGTGGCGGGAGACGAAGGATGCCATCCGCGAGGTTGTAGCTCTGACGACTGACGACCCTGTCGAGGCCGTCGCCGTTTCCTCGCTGGGGGAGGCCGTGGTGCCGCTCGCCGCGGACAGGCGCGTGCTGGCGCCGTCCATCCTCAACTTCGACGTCCGCGGGGAGGCCTACTTAGATGGTCTGGCATCGTCGATGCCGCCAGCCGAACTCTACGACGTGAACGGCAACACTTGGGGCAACCACTACGGACTGACGAAGATCCTCTGGCTGCGGGATCACCGCCCTCGGGTCTACGAGGAGACGGACAAGTTCCTGCTCTGGTCCAGCTTCATCGCTGTGATGTTGGGCGCCGAACCCGTCGTGGACTACACACTCGCGAACCGGACGTTACTCTTCGATCTGGAGACCGGAGACTGGAGTGACAATCTCCTCGCCCTGGCAGGCCTGAATTGTGATAGGCTCCCCGCAACCGCGCCTTCGGGTACCGTGGTCGGCACGGTTGCGCAGTCGGTCGCTGCGGAACTCGGTCTCCCCCTGGGCGTCGCCATCACCACGGGAGCGCACGACCAGTGTGCCAACGCCGTCGGGTGTGGCGTCATCGAGCCCGGACGCGCTGTCTACGGCATGGGCACCTTCATCTGCATCACGCCTGTATTCCGACGGCGCCCGCCGACGGATGTGATGATGTCATGTGGCCTGAACACGGAGCACCACGCCGTGCGTGATGCCTACGTCAGCTTCGTCTACAACCAGGGCGGGTCACTGGTGAAGTGGTACCGCGACACGTTCGCTGCAGCCGACCATCGGGTGGCGCGGGACAACGGCACCGACGTCTACGACCGGCTCTTTGCTGAACTGCCGGAGGGCCCCAGCGGGCTGATGGTGCTCCCACACTTCACCACGACCGGCCCGCCGGACTTTCTCTCAGACTCCACCGGGGTCATCGCCGGCCTCCGCCTCGAGACGCCGCGAGGCGCCATCCTCAAGGCGCTGGTCGAGGGGGCGACCTACTACCTCAAGGAGACCGTCGATGCGTTGCCTGAGACCGGGATCGCGATCGACGACTACCGCGCGGTGGGCGGCGGCAGCAAATCGGATGCCTGGGTACAGCTCTCGGCAGACATCCTGGGGAGACCGCTGACCCGACCCGCGGTCACTGAGGCGGGCGCCCTTGGTGCGGCCATCATCGCCGGCGTCGGTAGCGGCATCCTGGACGACTACGCTGTTGCAGTCGACCGCATGGTAGCGCTTGATCGTGAGTTCGTGCCTGACCCAGCACGTCACCGTGCGTACAACGAGCACTTTGCGCGCTACAGGCGGCTTGGGCCGCTGATGCGGGACTACCTGCGGGAGGTCGTATGAACAGCCGAGAGCGCGTGCGCCGGGCGCTGGCCCACGAGCCTGTGGACCGCGTGCCCATTGGCTTCTTTGCCATAGACTTTGACACTGTCGAGCGGGTCCTGGGTCACGAGACCTATGTGCGCGCCAAAGCCAAGTGCCAGATTGCCTTCTGGGAGGGGCGCCGGGACGAGGTCGTGCAGAGCTGGAAGGAGGACATCGTCGATCTGTATCGGAAGCTCGACTTCATCGACATTGTCAACCTCGGCGCGATGGCCACCAGCGTGGCGCCACCGGCGGACTATGTGCCCGAGCGGGTACGCCAGGTGGATGCCACTACGTGGGAGGCGGATGACGGGCGTGTGTGGAAGTACTCGGAGATCACCGCCGATCTGACACTGGTGGCGCGACCGGAGCCGCAGTTCACGGTCGATGACTTCCCGCTGGATGCCGAGCCGGTGCCGCCGGACCCATCTGTATTCGAGGCCACCGACGCGATCATCGAGGAGCTCGGAGACGATCACTACATTCTCGGCCCTAGTGGGGGAGAGGCAGGGATGGTCCTGTTGGGCGGAATGGAGCATGGGCTGATGATGTATGCGCTGCAGCCCGAGGTGGTCCAACGAGCCATCGAGGCCGCGACGCGAGTGGCGAACCTGCAGGACGCTACCCGGATCAGACCGGGCACGGACGGTGTTCTGTGGGGCACAGACTTCGCGGCCACCGCCGGCCCATTCATCTCGCCCCGGATGTTCCGCAGGTTCTGCCTGCCCTCCATCAGGGAGCGGGTGGCTGCCGTGAAAGGTCGCGGCCTGGATGTCCTGAAGCATGCCTGCGGCAACAACTGGAAGCTGTTGGATATGTTCCTGGAGGCCGGCTACGATGCCTACCAGTCGATCCAGGCATCCGCCGGCATGGACCTGGCGGCGCTGAAGGAAAAGGTCCATCCGCGTATGGCACTATGGGGTGGGGCGAGCGTGGAGACGCTCGTGTCAGGGTGCCCCGACGAGGTGCGCCAGGACGTCATGGCGGCGATGTCAGCGGGTGCGCCCGGCAGTGGCTACATCTTCGGGACCACGCATTCGGTGGCAGTGGGGACCAAGTACGAGAACTTCCAGGCAATGGTTGACACGTACCTCGCGCTCGCCGAGGCCGTGTGAGGGTCTGCCGCACCCAACCCCGTCGAGGCCCTGGCCGAGCCGCCCCGACGAAGGGGTGCGCCGATTCGAGGCAACCTGATCTATGCGGCGGCTTTGCCCGTGCGACTCAGGCGTGATATGCTTGCCACACCACATAGGAGGAACTACCTATGGCCATGTCGTCGTATGAAGTGATGCGTCGTGCCATCGAGTTCAAAGGCCCTGACCGACTGCCGCTGCACCTGGGCGCGCTCAGGCGGGATGACTGTCATCACGTGGGCTGGAACCAGATCGGGACCGGGGATCACGCCCAGCGCGAGACTGTGGACGAGTGGGGCTGCACGTGGGCGCGCTCTGAGATCGATAACATGGGCCAGGTGAAGGGACATCCACTGGCGGACTGGTCCGCCTGGGACACGTTCAAGTGGCTCGACCCTCACGACCCAGCTCTCTACGAGGGGATGGCGGATCGGTTCGCCGGCAGCGAGGGCAAGTACGTCACGACGAGCGTCTTCATGCTGCTTTTCGAGCGGATGCACGCGCTGCATGGATTCGAGGCCACGCTGACCGACCTCTATCTCCAGCCGGAGCGGATGGCGGCTCTGGCGGACCGGATCGTGGAGATCGACCTCGCCATCATCGACAACATCGCACGTCGTTTCGGCGACCGTATCCACGGGTTCAACTTCACCGACGACTGGGGTACGCAGCGGAACGTTTTTGTCCGGCCCGCGATGTGGGACCAGTTCTTCAAGCCCCGGTACAAGCTGATCTTCGATGCCGCGCATTCCCATGGGTGGCACGTCTGGATGCACTCCTGTGGCAAGGTGACCGGGTATATCGAGAGCCTGATCGACATTGGCCTGGATATCATCGAGCTGCAGCAGCCGCGTGCGCTGGGGATCGAGGAGGTCGGCAAGCAGTTCCGGGGGCGTATCTGCTTCGCGTCGCTCTGCGATATCCAGCACACGCTGCCCTACAAGGATGCAGGCGAGATACGCGAGGAGGCCGAGTTGCTGCTCAACAACTGGGGCACGCCTGACGGTGGCTTCATCCTGATCGACTACGGCGCCGGGCATGCCATTGGTGTGGACCGGGAGAAGAAGGATCTGATGTTGGAGGCATTCCTCACGGCGGACCGCTGGCGGGGAGAGAGACTGGAGACTGGCGAATCGGGCCGCAGCGCAGCAGGTCCCGCCTGAGGAGGCGCCGACACCGACAATGGCAAGGTATACGAGCGGCACGACATGGTACAAGGGTAACACGCACATCCACAGCACGGCGTCGGATGGTGGCTGGACGTTCGCGCAGCTGGCCGAGGCCTATGCCGGTGAGGGATACGATTTCCTCTTCCGGACGGATCACTGGGTGTGTTCTGACGCGGCCCGGGACGGGAGTGACGCGCCACTACTGTGGCTTGACGGCATCGAGTTGGATGGGGACGACGGCAAGGGGAGCTACTACCATGCGGTGTGCCTGGGACGGTTCGAAGGGCTGAGCCGCGAGATGGGGTTTCAGGCGGCCCTTACGTCGGCGCGGGTGCAGGGGGGCCTCACGATCCTCGCGCACCCGACGTGGACGGGCAACAGCTTTGACGAGGCCGATCGGTGGGCGTTCGACGGCGTGGAGGTCTACAACCACGTCTGCCAGTGGCTCAATGGCAAGGGCCACGGCTTGCCGTACTGGCAGAGGCTGCTGCGGTCACGACCGACGCTGGCATTTTCCGTGGACGATGCGCATATCGGCCCGCACCACCCGGGCTGGAACGGCGGTTGGGTGATGGTCCAGGCCGCGGATCTGAGCCCGCGCGGGATCACTGATGCCCTGCGCTCGGGCGCGTTCTACAGCACGATGGGCCCGTCCTTCCTGAGTATCGATCATGACGGTGACACGGTGTCCATTGAGACGTCGCCGGTCCGGTTCTTGCGACTGGTCGGACCGGGTTCACGGGGCCTGCGGATCGGCAGCTTCGAGGGCGAGGTGTTCACCCAGGCGAGTTTCACGATCCCGCCGAACTGGGACTATGCGTACCTTGACATCGAGGACGCGCTTGGTCGCAGGGCGTGGACCAACACGCTGTAAGGAGACAGATGGCGAGCAGAGATACCGACCGACCCAACATCGTGTTCATCCTGACCGACGACCAGGGCTATTGGGCGCTGGGCTGCGCCGGTAACCCCGAGGTGAAGACGCCCAACCTGGATCGCATCGCGGCGATGGGCCTGCGATTCGACAGTTTCTTCTGTGCCTCCCCGGTCTGTTCACCGGCTCGGGCCTCGATCCTGACGGGCCGGATTCCCTCGCAGCACGGTGTTCACGACTGGTTGCGACAGGGCAACCTGGCCTGCTCAAGGACACCGGGGCTGGGCTGGGGCGATACTCGCGAGATCGAATACCTCAAGGGGATGACGGGGTACACCGAGGTCCTAGCGGAGAACGGGTATACGTGCGGGATCAGTGGAAAGTGGCACCTGGGCGACAGCATCAACCCCCAGAAGGGATTCACCTACTGGCATCTCTTCCCCTACGGCGGCGGCGACTACAATCGCGGCTACTTCATTCGCGACGGCAAGATCGAGCCCGATACCCGTTACCTGACCGATGTGATCACCGAGGGTGGTCTGATCTTCCTTGACCAGCAAGCGGGGACCGACGACCCCTTCTATCTCGGCGTGCACTACACCGCGCCGCACTCGCCCTGGCACAAGGGCGAGCACCCTGAGGACCTTGTGGATCTCTACGCTGACTGCGCCTTCGAGACCTGTCCCGAGGTGCCGGGCGGCCACCCTTGGCAGATCAACAGCGCGCCCCGCGGGCGGGGAGAGCGGAGGCACGAGCTGCTGAGCGGGTACTACGCGGCCATCACCGGCCTAGACCGAGGCGTTGGGCAGATCCTCGATCGACTGGAGGCGATGGGCGTGTTGGAGAACACGTTGATCTGTTTCACGAGCGACAATGGGATGAACATGGGTCACCACGGCATCTGGGGCAAGGGTAACGGCACCTTCCCGCAGAACATGTACGATACTTCAGTGAAGGTCCCAATGCTCATAGCGCGACGGGGCCACGTGCCCCACGCTGTAGAGACAGAGCACCTGCTGAGCCATTACGACATCTTCCCTACGCTGCTGGACTATGTCGGACTGGATAACCCCGTCGCGGACACACTTCCGGGGCGGAGCTTTGCGCCGCTGCTGCGGGGCGAGACCCCGACTGCTCCGGATGATGCCTTCGTTGTTGTGTACGATGAGTATGGACCGGTACGTATGATCCGCTCAGAGACGTGGAAGTATGTGCACCGGTACCCGTACGGTCCCTGTGAACTCTACGACCTGGTCGCCGACCCCGACGAGGAGCAGAATCTGGTCGAGGACCCGGAGCAGCAGGACCGCGCGGCCGAGATGGCCGGGCGTCTGGCGACTTGGTTTGCCACGTATGCCGATCCCGAGATCGACGGTACCAGGGAGCCGGTGACCGGAAAAGGGCAGGTGGATAGGGCTGGTGTCTGGGGCGAGGGACGTCGCGCGTTCGACGATGATTGGTGGTATATCGACGAGGACGGGACGCGGCGCGACGACAAGGCGTGGTTCTTCGGCCGCATCGTGGAGAGGGAGTGAGAATGACTGAGCGTAGACTGTCGCACAAGCGCCCGGCGGCGCTGGATCGCTTCTACTACGGCGCCACCTACTACCCAGAGCATTGGAGCGCCGAAGATCGCGAGGATGATGCCGAGCGGATGGCGGATGCCGGCTTCAACGTGGTGCGGATGGGCGAGTTTGCGTGGGACTACATGGAGTCCACGGAGGGTACGCACCGGTTCGACATCTTTGATGAGACCATCGCCAGGCTGGGTGATGCAGGTGTTGACACGATCCTGTGCACGCCCACCGCCACGCCCCCGCGCTGGCTGACGATGGCACGCCCTGAGGTGCTGCGCGTCGATGCGGATGGACGTCCCATGCAGCATGGGTCACGCCAACACGTGTGCCCCACCGGCGAGACCTTCCGAGCCTACTCGCGGGAGATCACACAGGCGATGGCCGACCACTTCGCGGGGAACGAGCACGTGGTGGGTTGGCAGACTGATAACGAGCTGAACTGTCACTTCGCCGAGTGCCACTGCGCCAGTTGTCAGACCACGTTCCAGGCGTGGCTGCGAGAGACCTATGGCGGCGACATCGATGCGCTGAACGCGACGTGGGGGAATGCGTTCTGGTCGCTGACCTATAGCGACTTCGCGGAGGTACCGACACCCAAGGTGGGCAAGCCGGCCTACCCGAACCCCTCGCACCAACTTGACTACTACCGGTTCATCTCGTGGAGCGTGACGCGGTTCCAGCGTGAGCAGATCGACATCCTCAGGGCTGCGAACTCGGACTGGTGGGTCACCCACAACGGCATCTTCCGCCACATCGACTACCGCGGGCCTTTCACCGAAGACCTCGACGTGCTGGGTTATGACGTCTACCCGTTCTTCGACTGGGATCCGGATCACCGGCCGGTCAGCCAGGCCTTCAATCTCGACCACGCGAGGGCGTTCTCGGGCAATGTTATCGTGCCCGAGCAGCAGTCGGGGCCAGGTGGGCAGGCACCCTATCTCCACGATACGCCCGAGCCCAAGGAAGTGCGACGGATGGTCTACACGTCGGTGGCCCGGGGCGCCGACAGCCTGCTCTTCTTCCGATGGCGGACCTGTCGGTTCGGCGCGGAGGAGTACTGGTGTGGCGTCCTGGACCACGACAACGTCAAGCGACGACGCTACGACGAGGTCTCAACCATCGGCGGCGAGCTGAAGAAGGTGGCACCGGAGGTGATGGGCACGCACGTGCGGGTGGATGTTGGTATCGCTGCGGCGGACGTCGACGTCTATGATGCCCACGACACGATGTCCTTCGGCCTACCCTCACCAAAGGAGATGTCCGAATCCATCCACGGTTTCTTCCTCAGGCGGGGCTATGCCGTGGGTTGCGTCCATCCCGCAGACGACCTGAGCGATCTCAAGGTGTATATCATCCCCCACTGGGCGCTGTTCAACCCCGACTGGGTCGACAATCTCACGGCCTACGTGGGGGGTGGAGGCATCCTGGTGATCGGCGCCCGGACGGCGACGAAGGACTGGCACAACAACGTGGTGGCTGAGACGCCGCCAGGTGTGTTGAGCGATCTCGCAGGTGTGCGGATCGCGGAGTACGGGCGCCAAAACGCGCCGGACAAGCGACCGCTGAAGCTACGCTTCTACCCCAACGCCCAGAAGGCGACCTCCGAACATTGGTACGAAATGCTTGAACCGCGGCCTGGGACCCTGACCATCGCCAGGTGGCAGGACCGTCACCTCAAGCTCAAGCCAGCGGCACTGGCGCGGATGGTCGGCGACGGGATCGTGGTCTATGTGGGCACCTATCTCACAGAGGGCTTGATGGAGGCCCTGCTACCGCAACTGGTTGATATCTGCCCGGGGCTAGCGCCGGTGTGGCCACAAGCGCCAGACGGCATCCAGGTGGTGGTTCGCGAGAACGATGAGAGACGGTTGTGGTTCCTCATTAACGTGAGCGACAAGGTGCAGAGGGTCTCGCAGCTGCCCGCAGGCACAGAGCTCTTGTCGGGGGCGACCCTAGAGGAGGGCAAGCCGGCCGGCTCTCGGGGCTACATCCAGGCCAATGACGTGCGTGTAGTCAAGCAAGAGCTGCTGCCGGCAATCGACGGCCCTGCAACTGCACAGACGGATTCGCCTGCGGAAGGTTGAGCGCTGACCGCGGGATGGCCGTGAGACCACAGCCCGCAGTGACCCTGGTCGCTGTGGACTTGGACGGGACGTTGCTGCGCAGTGACAGCACGCTGGACCCGGCAGGGTCACAGGCGCTTGCCGCAGCGTCTCAGCGTGGCGTCCGCGTGGTATTGTCGACGACGAGGACGCCCGACACAGTGAGGCGATTCGCGTCCGAGATCGGGTTGAGTGACCCACTGATCTGCACCAACGGTGCCGTGATCCTGGCGTCGCCGTCCGGACCGTTGTGGCAATCCAGAGCGATCCCGCGATGCATTGCTCGATCGCTGGCCGAGCTTGCTGACCGCGTCGGCTATCCTCTGATCACCACCGTCGGCGATGTAACGTACTACCGGCAGCTGGGCGGCGAACCCCTTGGCTCGTCGCGACCGGGCCGGTGCGTCGTGGGGCAGAATGCGGATGTCCTGGGGGGCGAGGGCGCGGTCACCAGGGTACTGTGCTACGACGCGGAAGGCATCGTTGCCCTGCGCGCTGTCTGTTCTGAGAGCTTCTCTGACGAGGTCCACGTCGAGACGTACCTGCGGCCAGATGGTAGCGTGAAGTCCTTAGGCATCTTCGCTGCGGGATCCGACAAGGGTACAGCGCTGCGCTTTGTCGCGACCCTCCTGGACGTCGATTTGGCCCGGACGATGGCTATCGGCGACAACCCGAACGATCTGCCGATGTTTGACCTGGCCGGTATTCGCGTAGCGATGGGGAATGCGACCCAGGGCGTCAGGTCTTCCGCCACGGTGGTTGCACCTAGCAACGATGAGGGTGGCGTAGCTTGGGCGATCGAGCGGTATGTGACCAGAGGCGGGTGACGATGGAGGGGCGATGACTATCGGCTGCTCGACACTGGGCCTCACCATGGCGGAGTCGCCAGACATCCGCCGTACTTTGGCCCGGATCAAAGCCCAAGGCTTCGCGGCGTGCGATATCGCCGTCTTTGAGGGCTGGCAGAACGTCGACCCTTCGTCACTGGTCGCCGGAAACCAGGCCTGGGTCGATGCTCTGCGGGAGGGCTTGGCCGCTACAGGTCTGCAGGTGAGTTCGCTCAACTGTGGACTCAGTCGCCATCTCGACGATCCGGACCCGGGTGCCGTTGATGTTCAGCGTCGTGAGCTGGAGGCGCTGCTCGACTTGGCCACGAGCGTCAACTGTCCCAACATCACGGTGCAACCTGGGAACCCCATCCCCGGCTATGAGTTTGGCGAGCTGTCGGCGCTCACCCAGGAACGATTGGGCGTGCTTGGCCCCGCCGCGCAAGACCGTGGTGTCACCTTCAGTGTGGAGGGTCACCAGGGCTCCCTACTGGAGGATCCGGCGAGAGCACTGGCGATGATGGCGACGCTGTGGCCGACGGTGGGCTTCACCTATGACCCCAGCCATTGGGCGATGCAGCGCATCCCCCTGCCCGACACCAGAGGGCTCCTCCGCTACACCCACCACGTCCATGTGCGGAACGCTGCGCCGGACCGCATGCAGGCGGTCGCCTCGGAGAGCTCGGTCGATTGGCCGTGGCTGGTCAAAGCGCTGCGGAGTGCGAACTACCACGGCACGGTGACCATCGAGTACTTCAATGGTTTCGATCACGACTTCTCTGAGACGCTCGCTTTGCGCGAATGTCTAGTGGCGGTGGGCTGGACCGCATAGGCTCACAACCCGACCCAGAGGACATGGAGGGCACTGACATGAGAGGATCTGTCCCGGGTGACCACGGCATCCTCCGTGACCTCGCGAAGCGCTACGCGGACGTGGCGGTCGCTGACTTCAATACCGACCGGCGCGAGTTGTGGCGGGCGAACAACGACCTGAAGCGGCCGAGGCCGCCGGTCCTGTGCAGTTGGTTTGCTGGCAGCAACGTCTACGGCTTCATGTTGGACGACGACCTGGTCTGCGTCGATCCGGAGCTCAGGTCGCACGAGCGATGGCTGAGGGGGATGCTCTTCCACAGCCAGATCCAAGACGATCACGTTTTCGAGCCCTGGATCACGGTGAGAGCGGCTGTTCAGGGCCTGGACCGCGGCAGAGACGGCTTGTGGGGTTTTCCCTGGAAGGTGGTGCGAGACGCGGAGAGCCAGGCGTGGCTTCCCACCCGGTACGTGAAGCAGATCGCTGACCTTGGTAGCCTGGCCGCGACGCCCCACGTCGTGGACGAGGTCGAGACCGAGCGACGGGTCGGCAAGCTCCACGATGCGATTGGCGATGTTCTAGAGATCAATGTCGATCGCTCGTCCTGCTACGGGCCGTACGATGGCTATGACCTTTCGACGGCACTGGGATACCTTCACGGGATCGAGGAGTTCATGCTCAGCATCTACGATACCCCGGAGCTAGTCCGTGGTCTGCTGAGCTTCATGCGCGACAGCGTCCTGGACAACTTCGCTGAGTGCGAGACAGCCGGGGATTGGAGTCTGGCCAACCACTGGACTTGGGGACACACGTACAACAGTGAACTCCCAGATCCGGCGGCCAATGCGCTGGGTGCCGGCATGGGTCAGATCTTCAAGCTCTTCCACGCGCAGGAGTTCGCCCTGGTCTCTCCGAAGCATCACTGGGAGTTCATGTTGCAGTACCAGCAGCCGATCATCGAGAAGTTTGGTCTCATCGAGTATGGCTGTTGCGAGAGCCTTGAGGACAAGATCGACATGCTGCGCAAGATCTCAAATCTGCGGGTGATCGCGGTGAACTCCTGGGCCGAAACCCGCAAGTGTGCAGAGCAGATCGGGGGGGACTATGTCCTCTCACTGCGACCGAACCCTGCCGCGGTCTGCACGGGATTCGATGCGGACCGGATCCGTGAGGATCTGGGCCGGGAGCTTGAGGCGTGCGGAGACTGCTCCGTGGAGATCGTGCTCAAGGATATCATGACCGTGCAGGGCGAGCCCGCGCGACTCATCGAGTGGGGGCGCATCGCAGGTGAGGAGGCAGAGCGATTCCACACCGCGAGGCGGGGCGGATAGGACGTGTGCTAGTAATCTCGGAGCTCCAGCATGAAGGAGGCACAACTGTGAACCGAATTGTCATTGACGTAGACCTGGGGAAGCACAGAATCAACCCGAACATCTACGGGCACTTCGCCGAGCATCTTGGTCGCTGTATCTATGAGGGCGTCTGGGTGGGTGAGGACTCCTCGATCCCCAACACCGACGGCATCCGCAATGACGTGGTTGCCGCTCTACGGAGGATGAAGCCACCGGTGATCCGCTGGCCCGGCGGATGCTTCGCCGATGACTACCATTGGGAGGACGGCGTTGGGCCCAGGGCAGAGAGGCCTCGACGCGTCAACATCCACTGGGGCGAGGTCGTAGAGTCGAACCAGTTCGGAACTCAGGAGTTCATCCGGTTCTGTCGGGTGGTGGGCGCGGAGCCGTATCTTGTGGGCAACGTGGGCTCCGGCACAGTCCGTGAACTGCGGGAATGGGTCGAGTACTGCAACTTCGACGGCGACAGCACGCTGGCCCAGCGACGCGCCGCGGATGGCAGCCCTGATCCACTGGATGTGACCTACTGGGGTGTCGGCAACGAGAACTGGGGATGCGGGGGCAGCTTCGGGCCTGAGGACTACTGCACGGCCTTCAAGCAGTATGCGACCTATGTGCGAGGCTTCGGCGGCGCCCGCAAGTTGTGTGTCATCGCCTGTGGTCCATCCGGCAACGATGTGGAGTGGACGATGCGGTTCTTCCGCAAGCTGCGGCACGACTATTGGGACTTCCGCAACATCCACGGCTTCGCCGCGCACTACTACTGCGGTACAGCCGGCACGGCGACGGAGTACACGACCGACCAGTGGTACGAGCTGATCAACAGGGGCCTGCGGATGGAGGATCTGGTGGTCCAGCAGCGTGCGGCGATGGACGCCTACGATCCCCAGCGCAAACTCGGGCTGATCGTTGACGAGTGGGGTACGTGGCATCCGGCGGAGGAAGGGACGAACCCACGCTTTCTCTACCAACAGAACACGCTGCGCGACGCGCTGGTCGCTGCGACGACGCTGGATATCTTCAACCGCCACGCCGACAAGGTGGTGATGGCCAACATCGCGCAGACGATCAACGTGCTGCAAGCGATGATCCTTACGGACGGTGATGCGATGGTGGTGACGCCCACCGGCTACGTCTATGAGATGTACGCGCCACACCAGGGCGGGACCTCAGTGCCCGTGGACATCGAGTCGGCGTCACTGCCAGTCAGTAGTCCCGACGGCGATGCATCGATGGAGATTGTCTCCGGCAGCGCCAGCGTGAAAGGCGACAGGCTGTTCATCACACTGACCAATGCCCACGCGTCGGCTGTGCAGGCGATGTCTGTGTCACTGCGGGGCGCGACCGCAAGGGCCGGCTCGGCCACCGTGCTGACTGGCGAGATCCACGCGCACAACAGGTTCGATGCGCCGGAAGCCATCCGACCTGAGGCGATAGACGTCGCGGTTGAGGGCGCCGAGTTCGTAGTGGAGCTACCACCGGCCTCTGTGACTGCGCTGCAGATCGCCCTGGGCTAGGGCAGATGGAGGGAGGCGCCGGGCCAGCCGTCGAGGCCCTGTACGATTACTTGGCCGCCCGGGACGCGCCGGTAGCGCCGGCCGATCTGGTGATCGGCTTCGGGCACTTCGACCCGAGGGTCTCCCGCAGGTGCGGCGATCTGTGGGAGGCGGGGCTGGCCGACCGCATCCTGTTCACCGGTGGGGTGGGAGCGGGGACCGCTGACCTGGGCAAGCCCGAGGCGCTGTTCTTCTGGGATGAGCTGAGGCTGTCGCATCCGCATATCCCGGCCCAGGCGGTCCTGATCGAGCTGGACTCGCGGCACACCGGTGAGAACATCGAGATGAGCCAGGGGCTGCCACGAGCGGTTTCGCCGGAGGCGTGCATAGAGCAGGGCATCGAACACGTGATCCTGGTGGCAACGCCGGCGAGGCAGCGTCGGGTGTGGCTGGCGTGCCGCCAGCATTGGCCGCACGTCCGTCTGACCAACGCCCCGCCCGAGAGCGCGCTCCAGGCTGATGTGGCCCTGTTTGCGTCGAAGGGTCGGAACCTGCGGGAGTTGCTCGCGGGTGAGGCGAGGCGGATACTGGCCTATCCGGCGCTGGGCTACATAGCGGCGGATGAGGTTCCGGGTAATGTGTTGGCGGCGTATAGCGAGTTGACTTCGCTGTCGTCGTGCTAGAGCTCCCCAACCCCACAGGAGATACTCTGTGAACTTCGTGTTCTTCCTTCCAGATGAGATGCGGGCCGAGAGCGTGTCCTGCTACGGGCATCGGCTGGTGCAGATGCCGAACTTCGACCGGCTGGCTGCCGAGGGCGTGCGCTTCGATCAGTGTCACGTACAGCACACGGTCTGCACGCCGTCGCGATGCAGTCTGATGACCGGGCGATATCCCCACAATGGTGGGCATCGCACTCTGTGGAACCTGTTGAAGCCCCACGAGCCTAGCCTCTTCCGGTACATGAAGGAGGCGGGCTACCACATTGAGTGGTTCGGGAAGAACGATCTGTACAGTGTCGCGTACCTGGAGGAGGGCGTTGTCGATAGGTATGGTGATCCCGGTGGCAATCACGCCGGCCCCAATGCGTTCAAGGCGAACGAAGCCGGTCGGTTCACCTTCCTCCACGAGCCGTTCCCCGGAGGTGTTCACGAGACGGGTGACATGCGCCGTGTGCAGGCCGGTATCGATTTCCTGCGTGAGCGATCCGAGGACCACGAGCCCTTTATGCTCTACCTCCCGATGTCGCTGCCGCATCCTCCCTATGCATGTCCCGAGCCCTTCCACAGTATGTATGACCCGGCTGATCTACCGCCGCTGCGACCCGCCGAGCTGGCTGGCAAGCCGGACTATCACAGGCTGATCCGCGAGTACCGTCAGCTGGGCGATGTACCCGATGAGGTGTTCGCCAAGATCCAGGCCGTCTACCTGGGGTGCAACAGCTACGTCGACTGGATGCTGGGTGAGCTGCTGACGGCGCTGGATGAGACGGGGCTGGCGGACGACACAGTGGTGATCGTGTCTGCCGACCACGGGGACTGGGCGGGTGACTATGGTCTGGTGGAGAAGTGGCCCAGCGGGCTTGACGATTGCCTGACGCGGGTGCCGTTGATCATCCGCGCTCCCGGGAACGCTGGCGGGCACGTCGTGAGCGAGCCCAACGAGTTCTTTGATATCATGGCTACAGTGATGGAGCTAGCCGGGCTGGAGACCGCGCACACGCACTTCGCACAGTCGCTCGTGCCGCAGCTCAGCGGTGCCGCGGGAGATCCGGATCGCGCCGTCTTCGCCGAGGGGGGCTACGATCCGCACGAGCCACACTGCTTTGAGGGACGGGCCAATGCGGCCATCTTCACAGACACGACACACATCTACTATCCCAAGGGCAAGCAACAGCAGGACGCGCCAGAGTCCGTGTGCAGGGCGACGATGATGCGCACTATGGACTACAAGCTGGTACAGCGGCCGCTGGGCGTGAGCGAGCTGTATGACCTTCGACGCGACCCACTTGAGCTGAACAACGTCTATGGCGATCCGGCGTATGCTGGGACGCGCGACGCGATGCTTACGGAGCTGCTGGACTGGTACATCCGGACGGCGGATACGGTGCCGGTGGGGGAGGATCCGCGGGGTCTCCCACCGAGCTAGGTGCCCGTGCGGAGATTTACTATGATTCCGTCTGAATAACCCAGAAACTGGCCAAACGTTCTACTTTTTCCATTGACACACGGATCGTTTGGTGCTATAGTTGTGACATAGTTGGATGGTTTCGTTGCAGTCGTGCTAGGCCCTATCCCATATCTAGTGGTTGCCGCGCCGGCTTCCACGATATAGGGATGCGTCATCCAAACAAGCAATGCTGATGCAATATGCATTGCTTGTTGCTTTCGACCGCACTCCAACGGTAGTCCAGCCTTAGGCGTAGTTGCGAGTCCAGTCTCGCGCGTCGATCTCACCTTACTCACTCTCTCGGACGCTGAGCGGATTACTCTCTCCGGAGGTTGCACGCAGTCGATCCATTCACGGAGACTTCCCTGCTGTATCTTCGTCTCTGTCCCGTGCAGTGTGTCGTGTGCGAGAGCCGCCTCCGGGGTTCTTGTCTCTGTCACCAAGCGGTCTTGCTCGCGATCCTGCAGGACCTGTCAACGCACTGAAAGGAGTGCCCGTCGCATGGCGATCGAACACGTCATCAAACGAGATGGAACCATCGTCCCCTTCGATCGGCTGCGAATTGAGAACGCGATCTATGCCGCGGCCAGGGCCACCGGCAATGGGGTGGGACACGCCTGGGCCGAGACGATGTCCTGGGCTGTCTGCGCGATTCTGGACCAGCGCATCGAAGGCAGCGTGCAGCTCCCCCATGTCGAGGAAATCCAGGACGTGGTTGAAGAGGTCTTGGTCAAGTCCGGCAACCCCAGCGTAGCCAAGGGCTACATCCTCTACCGCCAGCAGCGCGCGGCAGCCCGCGATACCACGCGGATGCTGCTCGACTCCGAGAAACTCGTGGACGACTACCTGCAGCGCGCAGACTGGCGTGTCAACGAGAACTCCAACATGAACTACTCCCTGCAGGGGCTGAACTTCTACCTGGCCTCCTCGATCGCGGCGCGCTACTGGCTGCACAACATCTA
>Ga0180436_10002032_pt1 | contig 19440 bp, 14 predicted proteins | sample SS_ome_2_FD_132434 | JGI IMG/M metagenome (GOLD analysis project Ga0180436, IMG submission 132434) | Hypersaline lake sediment archaeal communities from the Salton Sea, California, USA - SS_3_S_2 metaG | ecosystem: Environmental > Aquatic > Non-marine Saline and Alkaline > Hypersaline >...
CACCAGCATCGTCAAGGAGTACCTGCTGGCCATCGAGGCCTTCGGCCTCGGCGAGGAGGAGGTGCGTCGCCTCGCCGCCCACGGCCACACCGGCTCGTTCTGCCGTTGAATCCCGCCTCCGTCATTACGTGGAGACGACCGGAGGTCGTCGACGAAGTGACTCCGTCATCGCGAGGAGCCCGCGAAGCCGGCGACGTGGCGACCTCGTGATCCGGCTGATTGACATGGTCACGAGGTCGCTTCGCTCGCGATGACGGAGGGAGAAGGCGCTCTCAAACCGTTGTTCCTTAAGAGGAGTCGGCGAAGCCGACGACGTGGCAATCTCCCAAACGACAGTCAACATGCCTCTCAGGAGATTGCCACGGCCCTCACCTTTGGTGAGTGCCTCACAATGACGGGTGGAGATGACATCCTGCGGCGGAAACGGTTCCTGCAACATACTTCCGCGGCCCCCGCGGTCCGGGGCTCGCGATGACAGCAAGTCACTTCCACTTGTCGGCGGTGCGGAACGGCTCGTAGCTCATGAAGTCGGCGTGGTGCACGATGTAGGCCTCGGTGGTGCGCACCACCTTGTCGCCCTCGCCGGCGTGGGCGGCGATGATGTGGCAGACCGCTTCGGGAACGCCGCACTCCATGGCCAGGGAGACGCCGGTGAAGGGGTGGCGCAGGTACTTGCCGGTCATGCCCACCGTCGACTTGCCGTCCTTCATCTCGTATTCCAGCAGCTTGCCCACGTCGGCGAGGATCGCGCCGGCGATCACCGTGTCCATGTCGATGGGCAGGCTGTCGCCGAAGAAGGCCTGCATCGCTTTCGCCGAGTCGCGGGAGATGTGCACCACGCAGCGCTTGTGGTCCATGAACGAGGCCGGGCAGTCCTTGACCAGCAGGGTGAAGGGGATCCGCTTGAGGTCCTCTCCGGTGAGCGGGCTTCGCTCCAGGGCCAGCTCCCAGGTGCGGGCGGTCTTTTCCCGCAGGTCCTCGTCCTCGATCCATTCGATCTCGGGCCACAGTTCCAGCAGTTCCTTGTTCATCGCTCTCATCCTTGAAAAAACGTCGGTTAGGGCCGAACAACGATACGAGCGGGCATTGTAATCAACCGCCCTCCGGATCGCAATGCCGATCCGCTTGAATCCTGGCCGGCCGGCCAGTACAATTTTCGATTGCCGCACCACCCGCAACGCCGATGCTCATCCGCCTGGAAACGGAGGGCCCATGGGCCGCGAAGAGGACCGGACAACACCGACGGCAGCCGACCCCCGGCGCCTTGCCCCGCTGGTCCTGGCGGCGTGGTTCGTCCCGGCGCTGGTCCCGGCGGCGGCCGCCGTTGCGGAATGGGCGGGGACCGGCAGGCTCGACGGCCGGCGGGTGCTGGGGCTGGCCGCGGCCCTGGCCTGGATGTCCCTCTTCCTCCGCCGGGGCTGGCGCGGCCTGCTCACCGACCTGGCCGGCACGGTCCTCGGGCGGGCGGGCTTCGCGGTGCCGGCGCTGATCGGCCTCGCCGCCGCGGCCATCGGCTTCGGCGGCGGCCGGGGGCCGTCTGCCGCCGGGATCGCCGCCGGGCTGCTCCTCTTCGCCGTGGCCGCCGGCATCCACGCCCGGGCCACCCATCGGCGGCGCTTCCGCGGCCAGGCGGCGCTGGTGGGCCTCTACCTCGTGCTGTTTCTCGCCCTCGACCTGTTCATCGGTGCTTTCATCCTGCCCGGGCGCTCACACAACAACCTCTTTGCCGTGCACGATGAGCAGCTGGGCTGGAAGCTGCGGCCGGGCCTCGCCGTGGAGCGGAACAACGAACAGTTCACTTCGGTGGAGCGGATCGGCGATGACGGGTTCCGCGGAGACCTGCCCGCGGCGGAGCGGCCCGCGGGCACGCGGCGCATCGTCTGCCTCGGCGACTCGCACACCGAGGCCTACACGGTGAACAACGACGAAACCTGGAGCGCGCTGCTCGCCGGGCAGCTGGCCGCCACCGGCCCGGTGGAAACGGTGAACCTCGGCGTGGGCGGCTTTTCCACCGACCAGGAGCTGCTGGCCTACCTGCACTACGGGCGGCCCCTGCACCCCGACCTGGTGCTGCTGCAGTTCTGCAGCAACGACCTGCCCTTCGTCCTGCGCCACCGTTACTGGCGCGGGGAAAAGCCGCTCTTCGTCCGCCACGGCTCGCGGCTGCTGCTGACCAACGTGCCGGTGCCCGACCGCAGCGGTGCCGGGCTGGCCTCCGGGCCGCTGCTCAGCCGCTCATCCACCCTGATCTTCATCGAATCGCTGCAGCGGCAGGTGGCACTGGACCGTGACACCACCCGGGACGTGAACCTGGAGGAAGCCTGGGCCGTGACCCGGCTGCTGCTCCGCGACCTCGGCGAGCTGGTGCGCGAAGACGGGGCAACGCTGGCGGTGTTCAACGCCGACCCCGAGAAAGCGGACGTGGACCGTCGGCTGCGCCGGGTGCTCGGTGAGCTTGGCATCCCCTACCTCGACACCGCCGCGGCCTACACCGGCGGGCCGTTCGATGGCTTCTGGGTGGCGAGCCACTGGAACCGCAAGGGGCAGCGGGCGATCGCCGAAACCCTGGCCCCGGCCGTTGCGCTGCTGCTCCACCTGAAGGAAGGCCGATGACGGCACGAAAGACACGCAACACGGAGCGCGGCCGGTTCCTGCGCCGGCTCCTGCGCTGGATGGCCACCGCCTTTGTCGTGGGGGCCGTGGCGGCCTTTGTCTTCTACATCGTCTGGGAGCCGCGGCCCGAAACCGAAGAGCGCTTCGACCGGCAGCTCAACGGCGTCTGGGTGGGGCACAAGTGGTACACCGGGGTTTCGGTGCGCGGAGAAGAGCCGGTGACCGACCTGGAGCTGGAGGCCCTGGCCGCGACCATCGCCCGGCACGGCCTGCGCTACGTCTACGTTCACGTGGGGCCGGTGCTCTCCGACGGCACCATCGCCGACGAGCCCGGGCCACTGCTGGGCCGGCTGCTGGAGGACGACTCCGGAGCGGCCTGTCTCGCCTGGCTCGGCGGGCTCACCGGCACCATCGATCTGGCCGACCCGCTGTGGCGGGCGGGTTTTCTCGAAACCTGCGAAGGGATGGTGGCGCTCGGCTTCGACGGCATCCACCTCAACTTCGAACCCCTGCACAACCACCACGACGGCTACATCGAACTGCTGGCGGCCCTGCGGGCGCAGCTGGGACCGGACGTCCTGATCAGCCATGCCACTCACCGCAGCGCCCCCCTGGGCCTCTCCCTCGTCTTTCTCGACCGCCATTTCTGGTCCGGGTCGTTCTATCGCCGGGCCATGGCCCACGCCGACCAGACCGTGCTCATGGGCTATGACACCGGCCTGGGCACCACCGAGTCCTACCTCGCCTTCATCGGCCACCAGACCCGCCTGCTGGTGCGCTGGGCCTCGGCCTTCCCCGGCCACCAGGTGCTCATCGGCATCCCCTCCTACGAAGAGGGCGGCCCCGCCTCGGACCCGCTGGTGGAGAACATCGCCAACGGGGCGCTGGCCGTGCGCCGGGGGTTGGAACGGGAAGGCACGGGCAACGGCGCCTTCGCCGGTGTGGCGGTCTACGCCAACTGGGTTACGGACGAGCAGGACTGGGCGGACTTCCGCCGCTACTGGATGGAGGGCTCGGAATGACGGTGAACCGGGTGCAGCGCTGCGGCTGGGCAACCAACGAGCACAACATCACCTACCACGACGAGGAGTGGGGCGTGCCGAACCACGACGACCGGCACCTCTTCGAAATGCTGATCCTCGAGGGGGCCCAGGCAGGCCTCAGCTGGGACACGATCCTCAAGAAACGGGACGAATACCGCCGGGTCCACGACAACTTCGACCCACGGAAAGTGGCCCGCTACGGTGAAAAGAAGATCGCCGCCCTGCTGGACAACCCGGGTATCGTGAGGAACCGGCTCAAGGTCCGCGCCTCGGTGGCCAACGCCAAAGCGTATCTCGAGGTGCAGAAGGAGTTCGGCTCCTTCGACGCCTACCTCTGGGCCTTTGTCGGCGGCACGCCGATCACAAACCGCTGGAAGACCATGGCCGAGGTCCCGGTGACCACCCCCGAGGCCGAAGCGTTGAGCAGGGACCTGAAGAAACGCGGCTTCACCTTTGTCGGCCCCACCATCATCTATGCCTTCATGCAGGCGGTGGGCATGGTCAACGATCACACCACCGACTGCTTCCGCCACCGGCAGGTCTGATGCTCTCTCCTCGCCCCCCTCCGGCCTCCTGTGCGATAATGGCGGCGTTCCGCCGCCCCCCGGGGCCATCAGAAACCCAGTGTTTTACTGTAACTTCAACAGGTCGAATACGATGAGCAACCACTCCCTGCTGGACATGCACCCCCAGGACTTCGTCCGCTTCCTGCGCAAGGAAGACATCCGCCGCTTCCACTTCGTTTACGACGCCGGCGCGGAGAAGATGATCGCCTCGCATCCGCAGCTGCAGCCCCTGGCCGATTTCGTGATCGCCGACGAGCGCGATTTCATGGGCCACGAGGGCGCCTTCTTCCAGGTCAGCCGTGAGCACGACACCCTGCAGGGGGCCTTCGTCCACCGCACCCGGCGCGGCCAGGCCGCCGGCGGCGTGCGCTACTGGCAATACGACACGATTGAGGACTACCTGCGGGACGGGCTGCGGCTGGCTGCCGGAATGACCTTCAAGAACGCCCTGGCCGGCCTCTGGTGGGGCGGCGGCAAGGGCGTGATGGCCCACAACCCGGCGGTGGACAAGTACGACCACAACGTTCGTGAAGACATCTACCGCGAGTTCGGTGAGCTGATGACCGCCATCCGCGGCTGCTACGTCACCGCCGAGGACGTGGGCACCCACGTGGTGGACATGGCCAACGTTTTCGCCTGCACCCGCTTCACCACCTGCATTCCCCAGGGGCTGGGCGGCAGCGGCAACCCCTCGGTGCCCACGGCCCGGGGCGTGGTGGCCGGCATGGAGGCGGCGCTGCACTTCCTCGGCGGGGGGACCCTCGAGGGCAAGACCGTGGCGGTGCAGGGCATGGGCAACGTGGCCGCCCCGCTGATCCGCTTCCTGCTGGAGAAAAAGGTCCGGCACGTCACGGCCTGCGACATCAACCCCGCCCTCGAAGAACAGATCCGCCAGTCGTTCCCCGACGAGCTGGTGGAACCGCGCATCGTCGACATCAACGACACGTCGATCTTCGCCGAGGACTGCGACATCCTCTCCCCCTGCGCCACGGGAGCGATCCTCAATCCCGAGACCATCCCGATGATCAAGGCCAGGGTGGTCTGCGGGGCGGCGAACAACCAGCTCGAGGACGGCACCCGGGACGACGCACTGCTCCACGAGCGGGGCATCCTCTACGTCCCCGACTTCCTCACCAACCGCATGGGCATCGTCAACTGCGCCAACGAGCAGGACGGCACGGTGAACCGCGACCCGATGATCGAGCGGCACCTGGAGCGGGACTGGGAGCACTCGATCCACCAGGCCGCCCTCAGGGTCTTCGAGGAATCGAAGAGCAGCGGCACGCCGCCGGCGGTGGTGGCCCTGGCCCAGGCCGACGCCCTCTCCATGGAGAACCACCCGCTCACCGGCCACCGCGGGCAGCAGATTATCGACTCGCTGGCCGCCGACCGCTGGTTCGAGGAGGACAACTGAGCCCGCAAACCGCCCGGGCGTTCCGCGGAAGCTGAGCACCCGGGCGGATCCTGACGCCCCCCCGCCCCACCCGTGTCCCGCATCCCCCTCCCGAAAAAAGATAAAGTTCTAGACGGAATCACCGATTTACTGTACTATAACAGTAACACAGTGCCGAAAACCGGCCGGTGCCGCACGGGGCGGCGCCGGGAACCGATGCAACGGGACGGGAATGATGAAAAGGATGCGCAACACGCTGCACGTGGATCTCGAAGACGCCGTCCCGATCTGGCGGCAGATAGAAGAGGGCCTGCGCCGGATGGTGGCCTCCCGCGCCCTGAAACCCGGGGCCCCGGTGCCCTCGGTCCGCGAGCTGGCCCGGGAGCTTCGAATAAACCCCGCCACCGTCTCCAAGGCGTATCAGCGGCTGACCGGCGACGGGGTGCTGACCATCCGGCGCGGGGAGGGGACCTTCGTGGCCGAGGACCCGCCGGTGATGGGGGCGGCGGAGAAGAGACGGGACCTCCGTGAGGGGGCGACCCGCTACGCCAGCCTGGCCCTGACCATCGGGGCCGGCAAAACCGAGGCCGGCAAGCAGTTCGACGCCGCCTGGGCCGCGCTGAGGGCTGATACCGACGGGAAGGAGGGTTGAGATGAGGGAGAAGGAAACCATCGCCGTCGAGGTCGATGACCTGACCGTGCGCTATGGCCGCAAGACCGCCCTCGAGGGCGTGACCCTCCGCGTGGCCCGTGGCGAGGTGTACGCCCTCCTGGGACGGAACGGTTCGGGAAAGACATCGCTGGTGCGCTGCCTGCTCGGACACCGCCTGCCCGGCGGCGGGGCCGCCCGGCTCTTCGGCCGTGACGCCTGGGCCGACCGGAAGCGGCTCATGGCGCGAGTGGGCGTGGTCCCTGAAGATCCCGACGCCGCCCCGGAAACCACCCCGCGGCGACTGATCCGCCTCAGCCGTCGACTCTATCCAGGGTGGAAGGGAGCAAGCATCGACAAGCGCCTGGAACGCTTCCGGGTCCCGCTCGACGTGCCCTTCGGCCGGTTGTCCAAGGGGCAGAAAGGGCAGCTCATGCTGGCCCTGGCCCTGGCGCCGGAACCGGACCTGCTGATTCTCGACGATCCAACCCTGGGCCTGGATGCCCTGGCCCGCCAGTCGCTTTATGACGAGCTGATCGGCGAACTGGCCGATCGGGGGACGACGGTGTTCATCACTACCCACGATCTCGAGGGAATCGAGGGGATCGCCGACCGCGTGGGCATCCTCGGAGATGCACGCCTCGTGGCCGACGAGCCGCTGGAGCAGTTGAAACAGCGCTACCGCCGGTTGCGCCTGGCCGGCCATACCCCGGACCCGGAACAGCTGCGGCGATCGACGAACGGGCTCGGCGTCGTCTCGGTGACCAGCGGCGGGCTGGGCAGCGAGATCGTGGTTAGCCGCTACGACGATGACGCCATGTCGGCGGCGCGGCAGCACGAGGCGCTGTCCGGCGCGGAGGTCGTCTCCATGTCCCTCTCCGACATCTTCATCAGCCTGCTGGGCAATGACGGGGACGCATCCCCGGGAGTATCACAATGAACGGATTCCTGACCGTCATGACGCACGAACTGGTGGAGCGGCGTCGCGTGCTCGCGGCAGCGATCGTGGCCGCCCTGCTGCCGCTGCTGGCACCGTTCATCCCGGCCATGCCGGCGTTCTCCGGCAGCGAGATCCGCTGCACCGCCGCGGCAATCATCTGCACCTGGTTCCTGCTGATCTTCGCCCTGATCCTCGGCGCCGCCGCCTTCAGCCGCGACCTCGCCGAGAACCGGCTGGGGTTCTACTTCTCGCGGCCGCTCTCCGTCGGAGCGATCTGGTGGGGCAAGCTGGCCGGCGTCTACCTCACCCTGCTGGCCGCCGGCGCCATCATCCTCGTGCCGTCCTTCCTCATCGGGCCGCTGCCCGCCGACCTGGGGCGGCTCCGGTTCAGCTCGCTGCTGGTGGGCGGGGACCTGGGGGATGCGGAATACTCCGCCATCATGGTGCTTCTCGCCTCGCTGGTTCTGCTGCTGCTGGCGGTTCTCGTCGGTCATGCCGTGGCCCTGCTCGTCCGCTCCCGCTCGGGCTGGTCGGCCCCGGTGGCGGCCGCCGCTGCAATCTCCGGCGCCATCGTCTGGACCGCCGCCAGGCCGCTGATGAAAATCTTCTACTACTTCCCCATGGGCCTCACGGCCGGCATCCTCGTGCTGGCCGTGATCCTCGTCCTGCTGCTGGCCGGCGACCTGCAGCTCCGCCGGGGCAGGACCGACATCCGCCGCGGCGCGCGGGTCCTCTCCATCACTCTCGCCGCCGGCCTGCTGGCCACCGGCCTGCTCTACGCCGGGTACGCCCACTGGGTCGTTTCCCCGACGCCGGCCGACACGAGCCGACAGGTGCTGCTCGGGGTGAACCCCCGGGGACCGTGGATGCCGATGATCGGCAAAGTGGATCGGGGCGGCGGTGAATACGACTTTCAGTTCCTGCTCGACCCGGTCAGCGGCGGCTGGATCGCCAGGGGACTTGAATGGGGCACCACCTATCAGACGGCCTTTTCCGCCGACGGGAGCCGCGCCGTCTGGATGGTCACCGACGAGCTGGCCGAGGTGCCGGTGTTTCACGTGATGACCGCCGACCTCGGCGGCAAGACGCCGGTGGTCACCCGGCGGGACATCTCCCCTGCCGGGTGGATATCGGCACTGGTCATGAGCAGCGATGGTTCCCGCCTGGCCCTGGTGGCGGACTCCACACTCCAGGTCTACGACCTCGAGAGCGGGCGGCAGCTCTCCGCCCACCGCCTGGAGGGCCGCCGAAACTGGTGCCGGCTGATCTTCATCGAACCCGACCTCCTCCGGGTCCACGAATTCATTGGTACTGGCGAGAACGAGGAAGAGACGATCAGGATCTCCGAACTCGACGTCGACTCCGGCAGCCTGCGGCAGACGGGGACAATTGAAGGCGCCTCGTTCAAATGCCTGCTCAGGCTGAAGTGGATCCGCGCCACGGACCGGCTCATCGTCGAGCGGCCCGACCAGCTTGCCGCACCGCTGATCCTCTGCGACGGCCGCACCGGGGAGAAGATCCAGAAGCTGGCCGGGCTGGGCCTCGAACCCCTGGATGCAGTGGCGCTGGCCGACGGCCGCATCGCCGTCGTCACGCGGAACAGCGACGGTGTACTGTCGCTGGCCGGCTTCGACCCGGACGGGGAATCGATCGTTGAAACCGATCTGGCGGGGCTGCACTACGCCCGCCTGGGCGCCGAGGTGTCGCCGGGCAGGATCTCCCTGGGGGTGATGGCGGATATCCCGAACAGGCTGCCGCGGCCCCGGCCGTCGAATGGCACGGATTGGGAAACCCGCATCGTCGACCTGTCATCGGGCGACCAGGCGCCGCTGGAAGGAGCCTCCTATCCGCTGCTCACCGAGGTGTCCGAGTGGACCCGTCCACTGGACGCGACCCCCGTACCAGGAGCCTACGTCGCCCGACTCTTCCGCGAGACGGGCCAGAGCGGTTTCCTGCTGCTCGACCCGGACAGCGGCGAACTGGAGCCGCTGCCCGGCACAGATGGCTAAATCGACTTGAAATCTAATCGCAGTCTCTTGCCCGCTATAATGATATCCATTATAATATGATATATGATACGATCATTCAGCGGCCGCGTCACAGAGGATATCTTTGACGGCGCGGACACAAGGGCACCATGGAAAACCTGTCCGAAGCATCTGTGGACTGTCGCCCGCCGCAAGCTCGACCTGCTGAACCGTGTCTCGGTCCCCAGTGAACTGGCCATCCCACCGGGAAACAGGCTTGAACGGCTAAAAGGGACACGAGCGGGGCAATACAGCATCCGCATCAAGATCAATTTCGAATCTGCTTCTTCTGGGAGGGCGGCCATGCCGACGAAGTCGAAATCACCAACTACCATTGAGCGGCAGCTCCGTCGCCTGCCGGCCGATCGCCCTCCCACGCATCCGGGGGAGATGCTGCTGGAAGAGTTTCTCAAGCCGCTGGGGATCACCCAGTCCGCCTTCGCGATCCGGCTCGGCGTCTCTTTTCCCCGGCTCAACGAGATCATAAGAGGCAGACGTTCGGTGACACCTGACACGGCCCTGCGGCTGGAGAAGGTGCTGGACGTGTCCGCCCAGGTCTGGCTCGGCCTGCAACAGGACTGGGACCTGTGGCACGTCATGCGCAGCGACCGGGTACGGGAAATCGACGACCTGGAACCGCTCTACAAGGTCCCGGACAAAAGGAAAGCCACCGGGAAAAAGTAATGCGCGGGCAACCGGGCTTGCCTTGCGCGGCGGAATGCGCCCTTGTACACTGGATTATCCTGGATCATCCGAGAAACGGAGAAACGCCGCGTGCCCCCGGAAAAACCAGCCCAGCCCCCCGAACAGCTGGAAGCCGCGCTGGACCACTTCGTCTACCGCAACGAGGACGACGGATGGAGCGTGGTGCGCCTGGCCGTGCCGGGAAAGACGAAGACGGTGACCGCGGTGGGCAACTTTCTCGGCGTGCAGCCGGGGGAGAGCCTCAAGCTCACCGGCAACTGGGTCCGCGACCCGAAGTACGGCCGGCAGTTCAAGGCCACCTCCTTCGAGTCGGTGCTCCCCGGCACCCTGGAGGGGATCGAGAAGTATCTCGGCTCGGGGCTGATCAAGGGCATCGGCAAGGTGATGGCCGAACGGCTGGTCAAGCACTTCGGCAAGCGCACCCTGGAGGTCATCGAGCGGAAGAGCAAGCGGCTCACCGAGGTGGAGGGGATCGGCAAAGTCCGCGCCCGGCTGATCCGCGAGTCGTGGGCCGAGCAGCGGGAGATCAAGGAAGTGATGATCTTCCTCCAGTCCTACTCGGTCTCCACCGCCTTCGCCATCCGCATCTACAAGAAGTACGGCAACGACGCCGTGCGCCTGGTGCGCGAGAATCCCTACCGCCTGGCCAACGACTTTCACGGCATCGGTTTCAAGACCGCCGACCGAATCGCCAAGAGCCTCGGCGTTGAGCCGGACTCGCCACGACGGGCCGAAGCGGGCACCTTCTACTCGTTGGGCGAAGCCTCGGATGAAGGTCACGTCTACGTGCCGCGGCTCGAGCTGGTGACGCGGACGGCTGAAATGCTGGGGGTGGATGATGACGTGGTCACCGCCGCGGTGGAGGCGGCGTCCACCGGAGCCAACCCGCGGCTGGTGGTCGAGCCTGGGGTGCACGAGGGCGACGATGCGGTCTTTCTCCGGGCGCTTCACGCCCGCGAGGCCGAATCGGCGAAGCTGCTGCGCCGCCTGCTCGACGCCCCGCTCAAACCGGTCTCCATCGACGTGCCCAGGGCCCTGGCCTGGTTCGAAGAGCAGCAGCAGATCCGGCTGGCCGAAAACCAGAACAAGGCGATCAGCCGGGCCCTCACCGGCAAGGTGCTGGTAATCACCGGCGGCCCGGGCACCGGCAAGACCACCCTGGTGCGGGGGGTGATTTCGATCCTGGAGAAAAAGGACCGCCGCATTCTGCTCTGCGCCCCCACCGGCCGGGCGGCCCAGCGGATGCAGGAGGCCACGGGCCGCGAGTCGAAAACCGTGCACCGCCTGCTCAAGTTCAATCCGCGCAGCTTCGGTTTCGACCACAACCTGGAGAACCCGCTGCCCGCCGACGTGCTCATCGTCGACGAGGTCTCGATGGTCGACATCGCGCTCTTCCACTCCATCCTCTCCGCCCTGCCCCCCCACTGCCAGCTGATTCTCGTCGGCGATACCGACCAACTGCCCTCGGTGGGGCCGGGAAGCGTGCTCCGCGACCTGATCGACTGCGGCGCGGTGGAGGTGGCCCGGCTGACCGAGATCTTCCGCCAGGCCCGGGAGAGCCACATCGTGGTCAACGCCCACCTGATCAACAAGGGGCAGGTGCCCAATCTCGACGTCGGCGGCGACGACCTCGACTTCTTCTACATCGAGCGTGACGAGCCGGAGGAGGCGCTGGCCACGATCCTCGAGCTGGTGGCCCGCCGCATCCCCCAGCGCTTCCGCCTCGATCCGCTGGACGACATCCAGGTCCTGGCGCCGATGCACCGCGGCACCATCGGTGCGGCGAACCTGAACAGCGAGCTGCAGCGGCTGCTCAACCCCGAAGGCGTCCCGGTGGGCAGCGGCGCGCGGGGCTTTCGCATCGGCGACAAGGTGATGCAGGTGCGCAACAACTACGACCTCAACGTCTACAACGGGGACATCGGCCGCATCATCATGACCGACGAAAAGTCGCGGGAAGTCACCGTGCGCTTCGACAGCCGGCTGGTGCGCTACGACGCCCTGGATCTCGATGAGCTGGTGCTGGCCTATGCCTGCTCGGTGCACAAGTCCCAGGGCAGCGAGTACCCCGCGGTGGTCATCCCCCTGCACACCCAGCACTACCTGATGCTGCAGCGCAACCTCCTCTACACCGGGATCACCCGGGGCAAGAAGCTCGTCGTCCTCGTGGGCTCCCGCCGCGCCGTGAATATCGCGGTAAAGAACGACCGCATCCGCAAGCGCTGGACCCGCCTCGCCGATCGGCTGCGGGGGTGATCCTTCCTGTCATTGCGAGGAGCCGTCGAAGACGGCGACATGGCAATCTCCTGAGAGGCCGTGTGGCTGTCGCTTGGGAGATCGCCACGGACGGCATCGGGGACGTACTTGCGATTGTGCATTTCTCGGCTATAAGTCGTTGAAACGACTATGCCGGCATCGGGGACGTACTTGCGATTATGCGTTTTGGCTTATTCGCGGTCGAAACATCCATACAATTGCAGAACCAGTGATCGCCAGCGCATAAGAGGGAATACGTCCCCCATTTCAATCCAAGAAATCGCAGGCTTTCCGGTCGGAAAACGCAATATCGCAAGTACGTCCCCTGTTTCGGTCTATGCAAACACAGGACTTCCGGTCAGTACGTGCATAATCGCAAGTACGTCCCCTAGTTTTCCTTTGTAATGCCGTACTTCTTGATCTTGTAGGTCATCACGCGGGGGGAGATGCCGAGGAGGGCGCCGGCCTTCTTCTGCACCCAGTTCTGGGAGCGCAGGGCCTGGAGGATCGCCTCCTTTTCGATGGCCTCGAGGGTGGTGCCGCCGGGGGGCAGGTTGAGCAGGCGCTCGCCGCCGGTGTCGCTGTCGAACTCGATGCGGGAGAGGGAGAGGTCCCCGGCGCCGATCTCGTTGGAGGGTGAAGTGACCACCGCGCGCTCGAGCACGTTCTGCAGCTCGCGGACGTTGCCCGGCCAGGAATAATGCTTGAGGGCCTCAATGGTGGACGGCGTGAGCTTCTTCACTCCCGCGGGCGAGGTGCGGGCCAACCGCTTGATGAAGTGAGCGGCGAGCACCGGGATGTCGTCCTTGCGCTCGCGCAGCGGAGGGATGGTCAGCGGGATAACGTGCAGGCGGTAGAAGAGGTCCTCGCGGAATTTGCCCTTGCCCACCTCCTCGTCGAGCTTGCGATTGGTGGCAGCGAGCACGCGCACGTTGACCCGGGTGGACTGGTTGCCGCCCACCGCGCGGACCTCCTTCTCCTGCAGCACGCGCAGCAGGCCGACCTGGAAGGCCGGCGAGGTCTCCGCGATCTCGTCGAGCAGCAGGGTGCCGCCCTCGGCCCGGCGGAAGAGCCCCTGCTTGTCGCGGATCGCCCCGGTGAACGCACCCTTGACGTGGCCGAAGAGCTCGCTCTCCTGCAGCGGCTCGGGGATCGCCCCGCAGTTGACGGCGATGAAGGGGCCGCTGGCGCGCGGCCCGCAGGAGTGGATCGCCCGGGCCACCAGCTCCTTGCCCGTGCCGCTCTCGCCGAGGATGAGCACCGTGGAGTCGGTGGAGGCCACCCGGGTTATCTGCTGCTTGACCCGTTCGATGGCCTGGGAGATGCCGACGATCTCGTCGAGGAACGAGGTGGCGGGCTGGCGCTTCACGCGGCGGGTCTTCACCGCGCGGTCCACCTCGCGGAGCACCGCCTCCATCTCGAAGGGCTTGGTCACGTACCCGGCGGCGCCGCGCCGCATCGCCTCCACCGTCGACTCGATGGTGCCGTAAGCGGTCATGATGATCACCGGCAGCGACGGATCGATCTCGTGAAGCCGTTCCATCACCTCGATGCCGTTCTCACGGTCGAGCTTGAGATCGACCACCGCACCGTGATACATCGCCCGCTTGAAATCGTAGAGCGCGTCCCGGGACGAGGCGTGGGCGGCAACCCGGAAGCCGTGGGATTCGAGGCGCATGGCCAGCACCTCGAGAATGCTCCGATCGTCGTCGATTACCAGTATTTTCCTGCTGGGCATCACACTACCTTATGCCGCATGGTTGTACACGTTACCGGCCCGCCGGCGGGGCCTGATCAGGCGGAGGCGTACCGTCATCCTCCTCCGTCTGCAACATCATATCGATTTCCTTGAGCAGCTTGATCTCCTGGCGCAATTTCTCAAGCGCCACTTCCAGCTGCTGGGCGCGGTCATTGGCCTTGCCCACGTCCTTGCGCCACTGGTAGAGCGCGGCCTTCTGGCGCGTGGCCTCCAGTTCCCGGCCGGCCAGCTGGGCCTCCTGCCGGCGGTTCTGCGCGGCCAGCACCCGTGCGGCCTCCCGCTTGGTCTCGTACAGCTCGAGCAGGGCGAGCAGCGCCTCGCGGGAGACACTCTGGCCCGCCGTCATCTCCGCCGGGGCCATGCGCGCGAGCCAGGCGCGGGCCGCCGGCACGTCCGGGCCCTCGCCGGGCCTGTCGATCTCCATCAGCGCCAGCCGCAGAAGGGCCTGCTGGCCGTTGGGATCGCCGGCAAAGCTCTCGATGATCATGCCGTAGAGCCGGCGGGCCTCGGCATGGTCCAGGGCCTGCCAGGCCTCGTCGGCCTGGTCCAGCAGCTGGTCCGAGGCCGGGGGAGGCGGCGGCTCGGGTTCGCGGTGCATCAGCGTGCAGCCGCTCGTCCAGGCCAGCGTGAGCAGCAGCAACAGCAGCGTGGGCCTATACCGCATCGTGGTTCACCTCCATGGGCGTCATCGACCGCAACCCGGTTTTCCGGCCCCGCTCCCCGAGATTGGCGGGCAGGGGGAGCGAGATGGTGAAGACGCTGCCCTCGCCGGGGGTGCTGCGCACCGCCACCGCACCCTCGTGGGCGTCCACCACGTGCCGCACGATGGCCAGGCCCAGGCCCGTGCCCTTGACCTTGCTGTCACTGCGGCGCTCCGACTGGTAGAACTTCTCGAAGATCTTCGGCAGGTCCGTGGCCGGGATGCCCGGGCCATGGTCCCTGACCGAGATGAGCATCGAGGGCGCCCGCAGCCGGCCGGCCCGCTCCTCGCCGGCCGAGGACCAGACGGCCTCGCCGGGCCCGGTGGGGGCCAGCGACAACGGGGCCAGCTCGGTGCCGATCACCACTTCGCCGCCGCGGGTGGAGAACTTGATCGCGTTGCCCACGAGGTTTTTCACCGCGTTGACCATCTTGTCCCCGTCGAGGTAGAGGCTGCCCAGTTGCGGCGCCTCGTTCACCGTCAGTTTCACGCCGCGGCGCTGGGCCATGAAGGCCAGCTGCTCCACCGCCCGGCGCACGATGGCCCCGGGGGTGGTGCGCTCCAGCGTGTAGCCCATGCGCCCGGCTTCCATGCGCGCCAGGTCGAGCAGGTCGATGATCATGCCGATGAGGATGCGCGTTTCGGCAGTGATGATCTCCAGCAGGCGCCGCTGCTTCTCGTTCACCGGCCCGGGCACTTCTTCCTGGAGCAGCGCCGCCGCCTCCTTGATCGAGGTCAGCGGTGTCTTCAGCTCGTGGGAGACGTTGAAGAGGAAGCCCGACTTCATCTCGTCCAGCTCGGCCAGGCGCCGGCTCATCCGGTTCATCGCTCGGGCCAGGTCCCCCACCTCGTCCTTCGATTGTACCGCAATCGGCCTGGTGAAGTCCCCCCCGGCGATCCGTTCGGTGGCCCGGCGCAGCTCGCGGATCGGGTGGGCGATGCGGCTGGTGATGAGCACCGAGAGGAGCATGGCGAAGAGGCCCGGCACCACCGGCAGGTAGGTCACGATCTGCTGCCCGGCCTGCCGGTGCTCGCGCGCCGCCATCTGCAGCGCGTCTCGGGCCGCGGCCACCGGGATCTCCAGGTCACGCTTGACCCGCCTGCCGATCGATTCCACCAGGGGGTGGAACTCGTCCTCGGGCAGGGGCTCCTCGGAATCGGGCCGGGGGGCTTTCAATTTCTCCTGGAACAGCCGCCGGTACTCGGCGAAATCGGCCTCGATGCTGATCAGCACCGGCACGAGCCCCCGGGACCCCTGCTCCGTGCGCACCTCGCGCATGCCCTCGGTGTCGTCGAGCCGGCCGAGCACCGACCGCAGGTCGCGGAGCTGCTGCTGGATGTCGTCGGCCTCCTGCTCGAAGAGCTGGGCAAAGCTCTTCGGGTCGTCCCACGGGCGGGGGACCGTTTCGTCAGCCAGCTGCTCGGCGGTGAGCCGCTCGGTGAACAGGGCCTTGATCCGCGTCACGTCCAGCTGCTGCAGTTGGCCGGAGACGTCGGTGAAGACCTGCAGGCTCTCCTCGGCCTCCCGGGCGTCGGCCAGCGAGGCCTGGTCCGACCAGGTCTGCTCGAGGATATCGATGCTCCACTTGCTGCCCACCGAGACGAGCAGCACCACCAACAAATAGCCGACGAGCATCTTGAACTGGATGTTGAAGCGCATGACCACCCGAACTGCTCGGCGCCGCCGGGGGAAAAGGGGGACACTCCCCCTAACCCGGACAGCACACGCCCGGTCACGTCAGACGAGCCCGGACGTCCGCGGTCCAATGTGGCGGAAACTCCGGGCTCTCAGCGGGATCACTGTTTTCCTGATCATGAACCTAACAGCAATCGGGGTGGCGGTCAATGGAATTTATCGGGCGGTGTTCACCAGTCCATGCGGCGCAGCTTCTTGTACCAGCGGATGGGCAGCAGGTCGTCGTAATACGCCTGGTGCCGGCCCAGCCGGTCCACTTCCCGCAGCGCACGCTCGAGCAGGGCGGCCTGGTCCTCCAGCCTGACGGCCAGCCGTCCGGCTTCGCTCAGCGGGCGGACGGCATGGAGCCGGACCGCCGTCCCCGGCGGCATCCCCTCGATACCGGGGACCGTCTCGTGGAGAGCGGCCATCTCCCCGGGGTCGATGGGGCGGTCGAAACGCAGGGTGACGTCCCCACCCGTGTCCGCATTGGTGGGAAACGTCAGCACCGAGCGGCTCCAGCCATAGGCCAGGGGCCCGGCCCAGACCTGCTCCCCGCCCAGCAGCACCTGGAGGGAGAGCGGCGGGTTGAGGTGGTGCGAGCAGAGCACCAGCTCGAGGCCCGCGGCGGCAACGGGATCGGAGAAGCGGAAGGCCGCCTCCTGGCCGCACCAGGTGAAATAACCGTCCGGCGCGGGGCTCGCGATCCCCTTCAACGGAACGACCTCGATCACCGCCGGGGATGATGAGATCGGCGGCACCGCCCCGAGGCGGCCTTTCATCGAGCGGTAGGCGTCGAGGGCCGGCCCCTGGAGCCGGGCCAGGGCGGCATCGTGGGGATGACGGAGCACCGGCACCCCGGCCTGCAGCGGAAAACCGGCCCCGCAGGAACGGCAGGCCACGGATTCCGCCTCGACGGCCTGCAGGCCGTCAGTGGTGAGACAGCCGGGGCAGGCGAGCCGCCCCTGCAGCTCCGGGGCATCGAGCACCGCCGCCGGCTCCGCCCCGCCCGCATCGGCGCGGAAGGCCAGCAGCCGCTCCAACAGCTTTCCCGCGCCCGGCTTCGGTCGGCGCCCGCGGCAGGCGGCCTCCTTCTCCTTGACCACCACGATGCCCAGCGACCCCTCGGTCAGCTCGGCGCGGTCGGTGAGGCGGCGGATCAGCCGGCAGAGGGCCTCGCGGTCCTCCGCCGGCGGCTCGCTGCCGTCCCAGGAGCCGAAGAACATGGTGGCCTGGAGGTGCGTCCCCTCGCCCCCCAGCAGCAGCTGAAAATCCTCGGGGACGAAGTAGTTCCGCTCGGTGTGCGGTCGGGCGTGGTCGGCCAGGGCCAGCTCGCGGCGCCGTTCGGTTTCGGAGAGACAGACCTCGTCGGTGGTCAGCACCAGCGCCCGGCGGCAGACCCGCAGCCCCTCGAGGATGGCCAGCGCCGGGTCGGGCAGGTGTTCGAGCACTTCGGAGAGCAGCACCACGTCGAAGCTGTTGTCGGCGTAGGGGAGCGCGCCGGCCTCCACGGCCATGGCGGGCAAGCCGAAGAGCTCCCGGCTGCGGGCGCAGGCCTGGGCCGAGACGTCGGTGTTCACCACCGCGGCCCCGAAGATGTGGCGCACCAGCGCGGCGGTGAACCCCTCGGCGCCGCCCACGTCGAGAAAAGAGGTGAAGCGGATGCGGGCCAGCTGCTTGAGGATCTGCAGCAGCCGGGCGTACTTGGTCACCTGCCCCTTCTCGGATTTCTCGCCATAACCGAACACCGGCTGGAAGGGCAGGTAGCCCCCCTGGGCCGCCCCGCGCGCATAGCGGGAATCGAGCCATTCCACGGTCGCCTGGTGAACGTCCTTCTTCATCACTCCGCCACCTCCCGGTCCGCGTCCCCATCGACGGCGCTATTGTAGCCTTTCCGGTGACCGGTCAAAAGCGGCCGTCCGGCAGCAGCCGCTCCCCGGCCGATCCACGGCCCCGGCTCCAGCGAACCGTCGGCCGCCAGGGTGATATGAATCCTGTCCCGGAAGTACTTGTGGTGACCGGGGGCGACCTCCAGTCTGAACCCGGTGATGCGCGGAACCGGCCTGCCCCGCATCCAGGAGATGAACGTCTCCTGGTCACGGAGCAGCGGATTGAAAACGAACCCCCCGCGGGCCATCCCGGGAACGAGGCGGAAGGCCGCACGATCCCCCCCGTCGATTTCCACGTGCATGGTCACCGGCGGCGCCCGAAAGACCAGCTTCCGCAACTGTCCAAACAGGGAGTAGCCGATGTCCAGGGCCAGCACCTGCACCGCTTCGCCCTCCCCGGGCACGGCCACCCGTTCCCCGAACCCGGACTCCCGTTCGAGCAGCACTTCGCGTATAGCCGTCCCCGCCGCCTCCCCGGCGGCCGGGTCCCGCTGCAGCAGCAGGTAGCCCTTTTCCCGCAGCATGGGACGGTATCCGCGCAGGACCACCTGCAGGGCGGCACTGTCATCGAGCGTCGGGAAACGGTGGTCGATGGTCTGCAGCTTGAAGATCAGGTGCTCGGGCGCCCCGGCCGAACGGAAAAACCGCGCGTTGCGCTCCTGCAGCCAGGGGGTAAAGGTGAGATTGCCCTGGAAGACCGGGCGAGGCTTCCAGTTGAATCCGTTGAGGAGGACCATGCCCTGTTCGTGACCGAAAATGTCCACCGGTTCGCCATCCACGTTTCCGGCGATTCGCGGCATCCGGTGCTTTTCCCTCGATTCCGCGAGCCGCTCGCGATTCATGCGCCGGACAGCGGAGAGGCCGGAAAGCCGCTGCACGTTTCCGGTAACCCGGAAACCCCAGCGTTTGACGAAGTTTCCCGGGCGATAATCGTGACGCTGACCGACGATGAACAGCCCGGTGAGGCTCACCGCCAGGCAGAGGACCAGCAGAACCCGGTGGGACCGGCGGGCCCATGCCGAGCCGCCTTTGGGAAACGGAACCCCGAAGGGGATGAGCATGGCCGCGGCGAAAAAGATGGGCGAATGGCCGCCCTGGCGGACCATCCCGTTCTTCCAGGCGAGGAAGAGCCCGGCCCAGAGCAGCAGCCCGGTGAGCAGCCGAGGGCGGTTCCACCGGCGCACCAACGGTGCGAAGATCAGTGCGCTGGCCAGAACAAGGCACG
>Ga0180436_10002036_pt1 | contig 19379 bp, 15 predicted proteins | sample SS_ome_2_FD_132434 | JGI IMG/M metagenome (GOLD analysis project Ga0180436, IMG submission 132434) | Hypersaline lake sediment archaeal communities from the Salton Sea, California, USA - SS_3_S_2 metaG | ecosystem: Environmental > Aquatic > Non-marine Saline and Alkaline > Hypersaline >...
ACAATACTTGTCAAGCTCAGGAATGACGCGTGATAGACGAATGATTTCTGGCCGCGTACCGACGATAGTCATCACTTTGAGTTTGTTCATGGCTCTATACCTCGAAAGTAACGGTATCTGGTCTATCCCGGTCAAAATTTTCGTTTGCCCAGAGCATAACAATCATTTCCTGCTCTCCAACATTAGTAATGTCGTGCGACCAGCCTGGTACTGTTTCAACCACTTCAGGCTTATCTCCGCTGGTAAATAACTCACAGATTTCATCAGTAATGATATGTCTGAATCTGAACCTGGCTTTTCCTTGGATTACGAGAAATTTTTCGGTTTTTACATTGTGGTAATGTCCACCGCGAGTCACACCAGGATAAGCAGTGAAAAACGAAAACTGACCTGAATCCCTGGTTTTTAACATTTCCACAAAAGCGCCGCGTTCATCTTCGTGGCGTGTTAACTCGTAATTGAAATGGTCAGGAGAAATATAGCTGATGTAAGTAGCATACAAAACACGCGTTAATCCATCTCCTACGGGTTCGGTGATCAAGGTCTCTCGACTTTCCTTGAACTTGTACAATTGATCGGCTAGTTCACCCAGCGTGACGCAATATACCGGTTCTACATCAATATATAGCCTGTCATTCGGCCTGCTGGAAAGTATTTCGTTGAATGAGGTGATTACTGCTCCGATATGAACGAGGGAGAGCTCAGTTTCTCTATTGTTGATCTGTATTGGCAGACCATGACTGATATTGTGGCAAAACGTGGCCACAACAGAGTTGTAATTTGGCTTACACCATTTACCAAAAACATTTGGCAAGCGGTATATGTAAACAAAATTCCCAGTTTCCATGTATAGATTCAATAAATGGATCTCAGCCTGCAACTTGCTGCGTCCGTAAGCATTGGGCCGTTCAGCCTGGATGGATGAAGTAAAAACGATGGGGATGTTTCGTCCCGTCTGTTTTACCAGGTTACAAATGACCTCGGTTAAATCTGAATTTCCCTCATAATATTCAGACTCGTCATCAGGCCGGTTGATACCAGCCAGATGAAAAATAAAATCGACCGTCTTAACCAGAGCTTCAAGCTCGGAAACCGTTGTGCTTCTGGTGATTTTAACGATTTCATGGGACTTATTGCGACTTAGCGTCACGCATAGGTTCTTGCCGATAAAACCATTAGCGCCTGTAACCAGAACTTTCATGACCGCCAATTCCCAAGTTCCACCCTAATTTCAGGAAGAGTCATCAATACTTCTTCAACTTCTTTCACCGTCAATTGTTGCGTGTTGTGTGAATGGTAATCATCAAAGCCAATTTCGTTTTCATTACCTTCGGAGAAATATTTTTCGTAATTAAGATCCCGGGTATCCATTCTGAGTCTTAAATAATCACCCAGATCTTCAGAAGCCACGAGTTCCTCTTTCGATGCCAGTGTTTCAAATATTTTTTCTCCGTGGCGTATGCCAATAATTCGGGTTTCAACATTTGAATTAAAGAGGTTTTTTAATGCTGTAGCCAGGTCTTCAACAGTACATGCAGGGGCTTTCTTGATGAAAATATCTCCCTGTTGTGCATTTTCAAATGCGTGCTCAACCAGTTCGACAGACTCTGACAGAGCCATGAGGAAGCGAGTCATGGTAGGCTCTGTTACAGTGATCGGCTTAACTTCTTTTATCTGCTGGATAAATCTCGGAATCACTGAACCACGTGAATACATCACGTTGCCGTAACGCACACAACAGATGACGGTATCATCAGGTTTGAGCTGGCGAGCATGGGACTGGGCTACTTTCTCCATCATTGCCTTACTCATTCCCATGGCGTTAATGGGATAGACCGCTTTATCCGTACTGAGACAGACCACTTTTTTTACATTATTGGCTATCGAGGCCCTGATCAGATTGTCACTGCCCACAATGTTGGTCATGACCGCCTGCATTGGAAAAAACTCGCAGGAGGGCACCTGTTTTAATGCTGCTGCATGAAAAACATTGTCAACGCCGTCTAATGCTTGGTTAAGCCCTTCATAATCACGAATATCACCAATGTAGAACTTCAACCTGTCATCGTTGAAATCAGTCCTCATCTGGTCCTGTTTAGCCTCGTCCCGGCTGAAAATCCTGATTTCCCCGCACTCCTGCGTAAGAAGATGCGAAGTTACCGTCTGACCGAATGAACCCGTTCCACCTGTGATCAGAAAAATTTTGTCTTTTAACATACTTTATTAAGTTTGATTATTTATAGAAATTCAATTTATAAGCGCGTTATAGGCTGAAAAATGACGCTCGGCACATAACGTAATATCCAGTTGATTAATAGCAACATCTCTCGCAGCCCGGCCATACTTTTCTCTGAGTACGGGTTGTTCTACCAACCTTGACACATGCTCAGCCATTTTTTGTGCCTCTGTCCCGGTCAAAATTTCACCGGATACGCCAGATTCGATATATCTGGCGACATCCCCAACATCCGTGGAGACGATTGGTCTTGCCATGCTCATGGCCTCCCAAACAGAAATCGGCGAAGATTCAGCCACGGACGTACAGAGATAAATATCCATCTTCTCCAATTCTGCACGGACATCATCAACCTGACCTAAAAAATTTAGATTCATGACACCTAACCCAGAAGCCATTTTAACCAGTTGTTGGAAATACTTCTGCTGATTGTCGCTAATAGCCCCCACGATGACAAACTGTAGATGGTCAAAATTGCCATTCAGCAGAGCTGAAACCTGAATAAAAAGCTCCAAACCTTTGATTGGATTAACGTTTGCAGTTGTTCCAATGGTTAAAGTTCGATTCTGATCATCTCCTGCGGTTAAATCGGATTGACTAGGCTTAAATTTCTGTGTGTCAACCGGCGCAGGTATTACAAAGCTTTGCTTATTCTGCGGTATAAGATTACCGTAATATGCACTTGTCCTTTCCGAGGCAAAAATATAGGCCTCGGGTAATTCACTGAGCAAAGAAAATAGAAACCTAAAAAACTTTGGCATTGACGTATCGTTCAGATGCCAGACAAGTCTTGTGCCAGCCAAACTGGCCGCAATTACCCCCTTGTATTGCCAGGCTCCTCCACTCACGTGAACCAGGTCAAACTTCTGTTTTCTGAAATATGAAGTCAATTGAATAATTTCATAAAGGGAAAACAACCCGTAACGAATAGCCATACTGAGTTCTTTAGTAATTCGGGTGATATTGAAAAGCTTGTATTGAATATTGCACAGAGCCAGTTTTCGCTGAAACTGCTCTGACTTGTGCTTTGGAAGAATAACAGTAGTTTGAATACGCTCTTTGAGTGCGCATGCTACATTGGCGATCCTTACCTGAGGACCACCAAGTCGCCCTTCTTCTATGATATTAGCAACTCGCATGTCATTTTAAATGTGGGTGAACTATTTCTTTTTGTTGGAAATAAGCTGAATCCGGGGAAAGTTTTTTTCTGGCTTTTGCTGGATTACCTGCAACGAGTGAAAAATTTACAGTTGAATAATCGCCAACCAATACGCTCCCCATACCTACAAAACAATGATGACCCAGCTTAACACCCGGAACTGCCTTTAAATTAGAACCCAGGTAGCACCAGTCACCAATGATAATCGGTTTGGTATAATCAATCACCTCAACACCTTTAGAATGAGTAAAAAACGTAGAATGATGTCCCGCGACGATGGTGTTTTCTCCAATTTGAACCAGATCACAGACATCAAAATAATGACGTAAAGAGATCGAAGCCCTGGTAAGCAACCGTAAACACCCTTTGTACATTGGACCCGAAGTAAATCGGTTCCAGCGATTAATGCGGCTTCCCGCTTTCATTTCCAGTTGGTCAAGATGAGTGAAAATGTTCCCTGTTCCAATATAGGTATTTTCTTCCATTGTAATTTTTCTGACACCCAGGTAACTGAAACCGATATACGCCGTGCGATGCACATTATGACCTAGCCACCTTAAAACCAGAACTTTTATTGCAGACGGCATAGGTAACAATAATAATCCGATCCATTTGTTCATAATATTTCCACAGCAGCTACGAGCATCTCAGCACGCAGCATGATTATTTATTCAGTTTACCGACTTCACTCAACACATTTTCCAACTGAGACTGAACGGCTTCAATGGAAAATCTGGATTTGTAGTCACCTAATGCTTGCATTCCCATGTCTTTTCTAAAATCCAGATCTGCTATTGTCTTTGATAAACCATCAGCGAATTCCTGTTCCGAAGCGTAGATAATGCCTGTTAAATTATTATCCACAAGGTTTAGAAAATTATCATAATAATTTACCAGCAATGGTAAACCATAGCGTTTAGATTCCAAGATGACGTTAGGTGTCGCATCATGATGAGATCGATAGACAAAAATATCTGCCTGTGAATAATACTTTTGCAGATCTGTTACATAACCCATCAATTCTATTTCTAGTAACTCAGTGATTTTGACATGATCTATAAAATTTAGAACATCATTTAAATGCTGACCACCACCGGCTACCCGCAAGCAAATTCTTTTTCTGCTTGACCTTACATACTCGTTGAGTTGATTAATCAACCAGATCACGCCTTCAGCCTTATCACTGAACCTCAAATTGGTGACCGTTAAAATTTCAAGCGGTTTATGCAGTTTATACTCTCTTTCAACTACCTCGCCTTCTACAAACTGGGGCACGACGAAATACATTGCCCGAGTATGTAACTGCGGTTTAATTTTTTCGCCTAAAGCCTTATTGACGACAATAACAGTTTTTGATCTGGAAAGAATGAATTTGGCAACGACTTTTTCTAGTTTATATTTGAACCAATGAAAATATTTTTGCGAGATGAATTGAGACCTTGCTACCATATCGAGGTCCTTAAGCCTGTCCCCCCCCATCCTTACAACAAAAGGTATCCTCAACGTACGGATGAAAGCATAAGCAATTAGTTCTTTCACCCCGACACCCATAAATATCACAATGTCAGGCTTTTTCTTGAAGACAAAAGCAATCAAACCTCTCAGATAGCCTTTGAAAGGACGGGTTAGCAGCAACGCCAAATCATGCGATGTAGACAATAAAGGCTTGTAAATGAATTTATGCCTTTCCCTTTTTTCATTAGCAGCAATAACCGTGATTCGCATCTGATAACATGCTTAATTTTTATAAATAAATTGACGTAAGAATTGAACATAAACCCTGGCAAGCAAATATATCGCCAATGTATATATGATCGCTCGAAACATTGTTTGAGGATTATACCACTGAAGTCTAAATTGGTAGAAAATAAAAATCGCAGCTACAAGCAATGCAACGGAACCACCCTGGGCCAGATTTGGCTTCAAGTCTCTATAAAATACCTTATCAACTCTATTCGCTAGATAGCCATGTAGCGCTCCAAAAACTATCACCAGGAAAACCCCGCCATTGAGATAAAAAACAGCCAGAAGGGGCATGCCTCCAACATAACGTAGATTCATTTTTTGGTAGATTGACTGGTGTTCTATCGTAAAAGGCTGTTTACCTAAAGCTCGCCAAATGGTATTTGGAATCAAAGAGGGCAGCCATTGCGACATCGTAAACTCATCTTTGTCCGACAAAGTTTTCTTATCTTTAATGTTAAACAGGTGCAATCCCGATAAAAAAACATTACTCGCTCCACCGGGCAATGCTATTTTGTTCTGTCGGTTAGCCAATTCGGCTTCATTAAACTGTTTTTGAGTAACTTCAATATCTCCACTAATATAGTCAATCCAAGGGACATATCTGACATAGCCCATTGCCACCTGTAATAAAATAAAACCGACAAACAAGGCAAAAAGAGGTAAGGGTTTTATAAAATATTTTGCCCAGAAGAATAAAACAAAACCAAAACCAAACAATTCCACTCTTCTGACATGCAGAAAAAGCCAGATAAAGATGACCGCAGTAATAGACCAGAAAAGTAACTTCCTGTTTCTTCCGTAGACAAAAAGCAAAGACCAGAAGCCACCCAGGGTTACGCCTAGCAAAGCTACCCAGGGCGCCACTGCAGAGCTATCGGTCTTCATATCAGCATAACTTGTGGTCAAAATGGTCGGGCCAGATTCAAGAAAGAAAGCGGCCAGGACGGCCATGAATGCGAAAAACCACACTATTTCGGCTGGAAACGTTATTTCAGATAAATCACGAACAGGTTCATTTTTCAATTCTGCAGGTTTTTTTGCCAGGCCCCAAAAAGCATAGGTCATTGCCGCGAAGGCATAAACGTAGAGACTCTTATCGACAAGAAATCTGTCTAACTGAAGCTCCGGTGCCGCCAGCGAGAATAATCCCTTGCCCATAATATCCCATGAAAAAAAAGGAGAAAGTGCAGGAAAAAAAATTATTGCGTATAGAATACTCTGAAAAGAAAGCACACCTCTATCACCTACTATCCATATTCCAAGAAAAGCAATGATCGCGGTTGAAACCAGATAGGATGGTATTTGAGTTGAAAATACAATTGGATAGAACCATGCAACGAGAGCTACTACCAATAGTAATTGCCTACTGAAAGGGCCAAACACCTGCTTGAATTTTAAAAACTGCATTTTCAACAAATGGTGGTTCAAATATTGGACTCAGATTTATTCATGACCGGTAGCCTAAAAAGCGATTCAACAATGCTCCAAGGAAACCAAACATTTTCTTATGCTCTTCCGTCCAGTCCTTACGCCAGCCGTCATCAATTTTTATTTCGCTAAAGTTGCTTTTCAACCTTGAAGGTGAGCCACCTATCGCATGACTGACTTTAGTGGATAACTGTTGACTTGTATTTAACTTTGAATTAAAAAGATGGTTATTTATTGTCCCAAATGATTCATTCAGGTCTGTGACTAACTTTTCATACTTAATAAACAACCTCTCCTGGGCCGGAAGGCGATAGAAGAATATGAGCGTCTGAATTGTAACAGACACCCATGATTTCACCGCTGCCTTGAATGCTTTCTGTCGAATTGACTCTACATTGAGACCATCGGCAAACCGCCCACCCATGAAAATTTTAATTCGATTGCCTCGAATTGAAGACATACTCACCGCTCTGCCATCGCGAACCAGAGTGATCAATTTAACCTTATCCGGGTAAGCCGTTTTTAGTAACAGGAAATGGTAGATCATTTTAGAAGAATCAATAATGTATGTTACCTTGTTCAATCTGTGTATCGCTGAGAAGACTTGAAAGCAATTTTTCGCGCTTTTCAGTTCAAGTGCAAAAGGTCGATAAAAATCTGCACTTTTACGCGTTAAACGGGGCCCAAAAACGAAAAAAACAAGTTTGAACAGTAGCCGGTTTAAGGCATTAACCTGGCTTGTGAACTTGTCCTTTGAGAAATCCATCCCTGATGCTGATTGGACTTTTGACCAGAAACCACACTCACTGACTTTTTCCCCGCAGGTGCAAGCTGTCGTATTTTGCGGGTCTCGTATGGCTTTTTTGTTTTCAGAATAAAAGTCCGTGATCCTTCTGAATTCACCACAATTAACAACATCACCCTGACTACCAAGCAAATGCTCAAGTAACGTAGAACCTGAACGATTGGCACTGGCAATGTAAACGATTTCGTAAAATTCTTTATCGTATTCCATTCTAATCATTGAGATGAATCAGACTTCCGGATTTGTAGTGATACTGGTGGTGGCCTGGGAAATATATAGTTTCTCCATCTTTTTAAGATGTTCCAGTAATAAAATGGTGGTTTGCGGATTTGTGAAAAGCCAATTGAGGCCTGCTCACTTGAGGTATAACTATGAAAATCATGTTCTTTTAATTTCTCAAGCACATCGTTAACTTCTTCGTCCATTTCAATGTCACGCATTAATTGCTGAAGCTGACGCTGAAAATCTTTAGAAAATTCAGGGACCCTGAGGCTACTTGTTTGGCCTATTTGGTCCCTGGTGCCTGCGCTTCCAAAAAAATGATGCGATTGATGTTTCCAAAATGCTTTCTTTTCTTCGAAATAAGGAATCTTCAAGAAAGCGCACAAGGCTGGCAATTCCGTATCAATTGATTCAATAAAGGTCTTGTAATTAATGGATACAAATGGCATTTGAGAGGCCATGAGCTGCTTATGATACTTCAGGAAATGTTCTCTCCAGACCTTTATACCCAATCCTCTCTTGAAGAATGAGTAGGCCAGATCAATGGGTTCCTTGTAAACAAGAATATTGGTCACAGGAATTCTGCTGAGCAGATTCACATCCATGGCCCAGTTAATCTCCTTGGAAGAATCAACGATGAAATCCTTGTCTAAAGCATCCAGACAATGTTCATGAAAGCCTTTTTCAGGTAGCTCTCTCATTTTGTTGAATACAGAACATCGAGCCCCTGATGAACAACTGCAGGTGGGATGCCTGTGCATTTTCCTCCATGGGCGAAAATATGCATAGACTTCGCCACAACTCATACCACACTCATCATTCCCAATAATCAAATCGACAATAGTCGAACCACTTCTTCCTGTACCCAGCACTAAAATGACTTGTCTTTGCATGCAATATCCATTTTTAGCTGACAGAGCGCAACCCAAATACACTACAGTTAATATTCAAAAATTTCCTGGCACTAAACCACATCACTGCATTCCATAGAAACAATGTACAGACAGTGGCAATTGCGGCTCCTTCCATGCCATAAGGAGGAATGAGTATAAAATTAAGGAGAATGTTTGCCGATGCGGCAATCGCCATGCCTTTAGCTGTAGATTTTTCATTCCCCGTCATGTTAAGCAAAATTGCAATTGGACCAAAAAAAGCGTTAATGAGTTGTCCGGCAGCAAGAATCAGCAATGCCTCATAGGCTTGGACAAAATCTCCGCCAAAAAAGTATCCAAGAATCGGCTCACCAAAAAATGTAAATAGCAGCACTGCCACTAGCGCAATTATAAAAGCGGCAATAGCACTGATGGTGACAATCTGCTGAAGTTGCCTGAGTTCTCCCCGAGCATGAAGTCGAGCTATATAGGGAGATACAAACATGGCGCTAATCTGTAGTCCAAATGATACCAATAGCCCCCCCTGTATTGCTATACGATAAAACCCCACATCCTCAGCTGGATAATACAGACCCAGCATAATGATATCTGCATAGTTGTTAACCTGGTTCATCCCGGCAGTCAGAGCCAGCGGAAGGATTGCGTGAAACCAGTCATGATGTTGGAACCGATACCGCTCTACACCGTGTATTTCTGGTGGAATTTTGTTCAGTAAAAACCAGGCCCCCGCCAGAAACCCGATAAATACAGCAACGACATGTGCACCCATGGCATTGAAGGGAGTGAGTAAAGCATCCTGCTCAACTGTGGTCGACAAGGCAATAACGAGGATGATAAGCACAGTGGGCCGAATGATACTTTCCGGCAACTGCCCCAGTACGATATGCCTAAGTCCCTGAAGAGTTGCGGCACGCAGGCTGCCAAGTGAAATCAATGGTATAAGCAACAAACCAAGATAAAAAATATTGAGTTCCTGGGCAGAAACAGTATCGGTCAAGCTCAATGCAATCAAAACACATAGACCGATAAGCAATATCGAAAGTAAAAATACCGCGAGGCTTGACCATTTCCACAATCCCCTCAGGAGTGCCCAGTCCTGGTTTACCTGGGCCTTTGCCGTCTCCCGAATTACCAGTTTGGGAATACCGAATTGTGCCGGTATGGAAATTACCGTGATGATTGCAAGCACATAGGAATAAACACCATAGCCAGAGGCACCCAACAGCCTTGCCATCATAATGGAAAGTATGAGGCCGAGAACTACATTCGATACGCGAAGCGTAGCACTGGCGATGCCCTGTCGAACAAAAAAACCAGTAATACCCTCTGCTTTAAATAGCTTGATGATCACATCAAAGACCTAATAGGCACTGAAAACTTTTACAGGTCAGACATTTAAGATTGCAGGCCGGAGTCCCAGCCTGGCACCCCACAGCCAAATTCATTCACTGAGCTGCTTCTTTATCACCTGGCCAATATCGATTTTCAGCATCATCCTCTGGGGACTCCAGCAATCCTCCAGTTTCAAGAAAGGCGCTAACCTCGTCGGGGGTCATGGCCGGCTCCTTGGCCGAAATATAGGGATTATCCACTTCATCAGTGACAATATCCGAATAACTGTAATCAATCTGATTGTAGATACCTCGAAAAGCAGGCAACACAGAAAAATATTGCACCAACTCTACCGAACGGCGGGTTTCTTCATCACTCATGAGCTCTTCATAAAGTTTTTCACCCGGCTTGGTGCCAATGACGCTTGTTTCAACGCTATTGCTGTCATAACCATATTTTGGTGCCAATGTTTTTATCATCGACTGTGCCAGATCCTCAATGCGCAATACGGGCATTTTGGTAATGAATACTTCACCGCCCTTGGCAAGTTCTGCCGAATCTATCACCAGCCGCACGGCCTCTTCTATCGTCATCACGAATCGAGTCATTTCAGGATCGGTCAGAGTGACTGGGCCACCTTTGGCAATCTGGTTATGAAAAATAGGTATCACAGATCCATTGGAACCGAGTACGTTACCAAAACGCGTTGAGGCAAAAATGGGGCCCTCACCTCTTTTGTGACTGTTGGCTGCGGTCATGAGCCTCTCACCCATCAGCTTCGAGGTACCCATGACGTTGGTTGGATTAACAGCCTTGTCAGAGCTAGTGAAAATTACCTTTTCGACCTTGTTCTCAAAGGCTGCCGCAATAACATTCTGAACCCCGTGAATATTTGTTTGCACCGCCTGTTCAGGTGAGCGTTCACACAAAATGACATGCTTTAATGCTGCAGCATGAAAAACGATATCCACACCGTGCATTCTTCTGATTAAATCATCCCGATCACGGATATCGCCAACAAAAAAATTGGCCCTGGCATCATGGAGGAATCGCTGATCCAGAAAAAAAAGCTCACTTTCATTGTTATCAATACCGATAACTTCTTCCGGCTGGTAGCGTGTATCAGATAGCAATTGTCTGACAAGTTCTGCACCAACTGTCCCACATGCGCCAGTAATGAGGATTCGTTTACCGTCAATACACTTATTCATTGATTAGCATCCTGAAGAAAATAATCCACTGTCTTATGCAAACCTGTCTTTAAATTTTCAGTCGTCTGCCAGCCCAGGCGTTGTTTTGCCTTTGTGGTATCGGAAAAATTACGCTTAACATCACCGACACGGGTTTCACCGTTGATGACCTTGATATCTTTGACACTGCGGTCCTGCAGAATTTCAACCAATTGTTCGGTCATCTCACCCACTGTCGTTTCCCGGTTGGTGGCAATCTGGAAAACTTCTCCGCCAATCCCTGGTACAGAAGCCGCCTTAAGGACTGCATCAATCAGGTCATCAATATAAATAAAGTCTCGGGTTTGAGTTCCGTCACCATAGATCTCCAGGGTTTCTCCATCAAGCGCCTGACGGATAAATTTGGCTACCACACTGCTTTTATGTACAGAACCAGGCCCGTAAACATTACCAAAGCGTAAACAGACCGTATCAACTCCATAACTTCTGGCATAGGCTGAACAGTACCCTTCTCCGGCTAGCTTGCTGGCTCCGTAGGGAGAAACAGGGTGAGCAGGCAGTTCTTCATGTATCGGTGGTTCGACTTCCCCGGCCGGGGCTCCACTGGAGGCAAATACAAATCTTGGCACCTGTTTTATTCTGCAGGCTTCCAGGTAGTTAAAAGTACCAATAACATTCGAATAACAATCGGAGCGAGGATCTTCAACCGAAGGGCCTACACCGGTATTAGCTGCGAGATGGACAATAACATCGATTCCCTCACTGACTTCCATTGTCAGCTTTTCATCCAGAATATCACCCACAACCAGTTCAACACCATGAGGGGCATCTTGCAGGGATTTACAGTCAGTTTCAGTGAAATGACAGACCAGGGAAAGATCTTGCCGCGTCCCGGTAGAGAGATTATCCAATACCCTGATATTGTGTCCTCCTTGCGCTTCAAGTGTTCTGATAAGACTGGTGCCAATAAAGCCACAACCTCCGGTAATTAACCAATTCATCCCCATTTGATTCCTTTAAAAATAACATCTTTTCTGATATTGGATTGATATTGCTCAACAACAGCAAATAAACGATTCATGACTTCTTCCGTCAAATAGTGAGGTTTGACTCCAAGTTCCTGCAGTCCCTGGTAAGCAGGATTGTAATAATGCTCCTCTGCTTCTTTTCTGGGATTTTCAATGGATTTAATTTCAACCGAGTGGCCACGAGAATTACCCACTGCGAGCGTCAACTGGGCAAGTTCATTGACTGAAAAGGTTTCCATAATCTGATTGTAAATGCGCAGTTCACCGGCTTTTGCAGGATTCTGCTCCGACATGTGAACACACTGTAGTGTGTCCTTGATATTGAGATATCCCCTGGTTTGTCCACCTCCTCCGTAAACTGTCAAAGGGTAACCTACAACGGCCTGCGTAACAAAGCGGTTTACGATAGTGCCAAAAATTTCATCATAGTTGAAGATAGTCTTGAGCCTGTTATCGATTTCAGCTTCCTCAGTTTCGATACCATAAACCGGCCCCTGCATGAGATCAGTGACTTTCAAATCCCACATGCGTACACCGAACCACATCAGGTCAGTATCCATAATCTTGCTGGTATGATAAAGACTGCTCGCCTGACGTGGGAAAAGGAAACGGTCTTTCCTGCCTTTATGTTCAATATCCAGCCAGCCTTCTTCTATGTTGATATTTGGCGTACCGTATTCCCCCATCGTACCCAGCTTGATGACATGCGTATTGCGCGCAAAATCACGAATAGCCCACATCAGGTTATTGGTTACCCTTAGATTATTCATGACTGTGATATCAGCATGACGGTAATCCATTAGGGAATAAGGTGCAGAAGGCTGTTCAGCATAATGCACTACCGTTTCAGGAATGCCAGAGAAATCGGGATTGATTGCCCATGTGTAGGATACCCGGCCATCGAACAATTGACGGGTATTTTCTGGCTCGGTTAAATCAGCAATGACAACCTTGATTTCCATGCCGGTCTGCTCGTACCAGATTTTTGCGCGTTCGATAAGGGTCGGCACGGCATACAACATTCCTGTATCCAGTTCCGTACAGGCATTCCGTCTGAAATAATTATCCACAACAGTGACTTCGTAACCGCGGTGAGAAAAATACATGGCTGTTGGCCAACCGAGATAACCGTCTCCACCGAGTATCAAAACATGTGACATAGGAAATAAACACCAATTTTATATTTACGTGGAAGACGGAAGGTTTTCTTTGTTTTTCGACCGCCATGAAGCAAGTAAATATACCAAAAGTAGCGTTAATGTGCTCATTGAAATCCACAAGCCAAGATAAAACTTATCAGGGGAATAGAACATTTTAATTGAGTTTTCACCGACTGAGACCTTAATCGCCCTGAAATTACCAAAAGCCTGTAATACAAGGCCTTGAGATCCATTTACCTCGGCTTTCCAATAACGATCAAAATACTCAGGAATAAAAAGAAATCCATCCACATCAGACTTTACGGAAAGTTGCAGCGTGTTAGCCGTTCTCCCGACAATTGTTATGCTTGCGTTCGGGCTGATATTTTCAGCGTTGCAATCAGGAACAGTCATTCCTGAAGCCTCTGAAGAAATCCATAAAGTCTCCTTGAAAATCGAAGCATCACTGAGTATGGCTTCCAGTTTATTGTCACCTGCACGAACGTTACAATTGCCATAAAACCTAAGGGCACTGGTCCACTGTTTCCGCTTTAACAGCATTGACCTGCCGGATTCAGCCACTATTTCCCACTCTTTAAGGATGGCGTCATTGAGATTTTTCTTATTTATCTCAACATATTTTATATTCAGTAGATCAAGAGCAAGATCATTCCAAAACTCAAGGCTAGGCAGAGGCCTTACCCAGTGAGGTCTGAGTTCGTTTATCTCACGATCATAGAGTATGCCGAGCATTTCCCTGTGCTCATTGGAAAAATACATTGAAAAACCATTCAGGTTTGAGATATGAGGTATACCTAATTGATTGCCTTGCCCCTTGTTTAACAAAAATACCCTGAATTCTGATTGATCGCCTAGCAAGTGTTTTTTGTATTGCTCTGGTAATTTCTGGTCTTTCAAGCGATGCATTTCACTATAAGGGCGGAAGAAAATCAGTGGAACGGCAATCATCAGAACGACTATCAGAGTCCGGTATTTTTTATCAGTAAAAAACCTAACCGCTAGAAATGGAATCAAGAAAAACAGGATCAATACAGGTTGTTCAGTAATGCGTCTGAAGCTAAAAAAACCTTCATTGGCGATCTTGCCCCAAAGCGAAGGAATGCTATACAAAACGTCCAGTAAAAGAATTGCCGAAACCAAAATCAAGATAACCATGATTAATTTCTTCCATGCCTTGTCTGCTGAATCAAGCAGATACATGCGATCAATGGCGGCCCCACAAACAAAAACCAGCGCTATCAGGGAAGAAAACCAAAATATGTAGGCCCATCTAATTTGCTTTAACAAAGGAACCTCAGTCACCAAATCCACGATTAGAGAGAACGGAAAGATTTTTCCCAGGTTAAAGACCAGGCCATATAAAAATAAAATGGCAAAAAGAGTTTCATACGGCCATGGTTTTGATTTTCGTGTCATCCAATAAACCGGCAACAAAATAATCAGAATAAAAGAAACGTGATAAAAAACAAAATCACCACCGCTAAGATGTTGGACGCTCAATGGAATAAAAATATTCATCAATGAACCCGGTATTGGCTGAGAGTCGGCTAATGTTGTCAGTGGCTTGGTAGCTGAAAATTGCGTAAAGCTGTAATCAAGTACAGGCAGCAAATAAACTGATCCAATTAATACACCAAGCGTTGAAAAAACAATCAGATGAAAAGCAGTTTTATATATTTTCTGATAAAAGGTTCCAGAATTAAAATTAAACCCGATCAAAAAAAGGAAAGGATATAATTCAGCTGCTAGATAATAGCCCCCCAGATTGAGTTCTACAGCAACCAAAATACAGATACCCAATAGAACAAATGGTGACTTTTTCTCTAGATACTGTAAGTAAAGATAAAAAATCAGCAACAGGAAAAAAGTACTGAAAAGGGCGTCAATTCTTGCTGATTTAATTAGGTCAAGATGAAATTGCGAAATGATAAGCAGAATAGCTGATACCAAAGCACCTGCCCTTGATATAGCAAATTTTTGTACCAGGAAATAACAGGCCACGGCTGTCAAATAGACAATGAGGATTAAAGTTAAATTAATTTGTAGATAAGCATAAGTCGATTCAGAAGAAACAAACTTGGACAATAGCAGGAACCTCTCAGGATCAGCCAAAAATGGCATTCCGGCAAATTTACTGGGATTCCAGAGAGGTATAAATTCACCCGAATTCTGAATGAATTCCATATTGGGCATAATTCTATTGCCATCACCTGAAGGCATGGATACATTGGTGAGACTGTTAAAGTGAACTGCAAGGCATACAATTAACAATGCGAGCAGTGGTATCAAATGAAGCCTGTATCCATATGAGTCATTAGAGTTACGGGAATTAAAAGAAGATTGAAAGGGGTTCATATATTCATGGCCTCACAACACACAACCGCGGATAACCCAGGCAACAATGGTAAAAGTAGAATCCTCGATACATAACCAGGTAACGACTAGAGAGAAATTAGGGGTGATTTAGTATTAATATAATTAAAATGAATTTGTACTTTAAATTAACTACCCTTTTCCGCGCCCGATTCCACGATACAGGATACCCTGTTTTTCAATTGTGTCAGCTTCAAGGCAATTCCTGCCATCAACTATGACTTCAACCGTACTCTGAGACAGATCCATCCCCTGTAATGAACTGACGATGTCTGTATGATCCGTCACAATAAAAATTGCCTTTGCCTCCTGAATCACTTCATCAAGTGATTCCGCAGTATTTTCACTCGAGATCCAACTATCAAAAACCTGAAGTCTGGCACCTTTTTTCTTCAATAGATCACGCACCGTAAAAAAAGGCGATTCACGGGAATCATCTACATTTTTTTTGTAGGCTACTCCCAGTACTGCGATCTTTGTATTGTTGAGTGGATAACCCCTTTCGTTAAGCAGATCCTGTAATACTGAAATAGCATAATCCGGCATACCATTGTTGGTGGAACGTGCAAGTTGGATAATTTCAGGCATGTAACCGGCTTTTTTCGAAGCGGCTTTTAACCATTCCGGATCTACAGCTATGCAATGCCCCCCTACTCCCGCACCGGGATAAAATGGCCCTTTACCAAAAGGTTTTGTAGACATTCCATCAATAATATCAACTACGTCCAGACCTAGCACATCGCTGATCTTGGCCAATTCGTTGACAAAGGCAATATTGACATCACGAACCGTATTTTCCATGGCTTTGACTGCCTCTGCATCACGGATTGAATGCATTTTTGTAACACTGCCCAAGGGAACTTGGGTTGTTACCAACTCACCATTGGGACCCAGAGAAAACTTAGGTCGCAAAGTGCTCTTGATCTGCCGGACATCAAGCACCGGGCCGCCAAGAATGTCGGCATAAAAATCAGCACTCTTCTGTAATCCATAGTCGGAAGTCGCTCCAACGACGCGCGGAATATTTTCACTCGTCCAGAATGCATCTCCCGGGTTGACCCTTTCCGGGCAATGAGCGACATGAAAGTCTTCACCCGCTGTAAAATTTGACAGTCTTTCAAGTTCTGGAATCACAACCTGTTCACAGGTTCCAGGAAATACTGTGGATTCAATAACTACCACGTCGCCCGGTTTTAATACTGAAGCAACTGTTTTTAGGGCACTTTCCAGTGGATAGAGGTCTGGTTCATTTTTTTCATCGACCGGAGTGGGAACACAGACCAGGTAGATAACACAGTCTGCTATATCACCTTCATAGGCGGTAGGTTTGAAATTTCCAGATTGAACGGCTTCTGACAAAAGCCTTTCCACAGTTTCATCACGAATGTGGCTTTTGCCTTCAGCCAACTTTTCTACGACTGCACTATTTTTTTCAAATCCAGCGACAAGATATCCTTTTTTTGCGGCTAGAGCTGCCAATGGCAACCCTACGTAACCCAGCCCGATCACACAGATTTTTTTCATGATTTTCCAAATTGACCACAAATTCCGTCCACTCTACCCGAGCCGTACCATCCCGGCAAACACTGATAAGTTTTCTTATCTTTCCTGGGCGAATTTGCCTATAATTTGCACACGTATGAAGAAGTTTGACATTGAAAATATTCCTAAACACCTCAGGTCACAATGGGCTGCGATTGTCTTTGATGCTGCGGTAATACCTGTTGCATGGCTGCTTGCCTTCTGGCTTCGGTTTAATTTCGATCAAATCCCCACTCAACACCTCAATGCAGCCCTGGACAATCTGCTACTTATTTTGCCGATCCAGATGACTGCATTTTACTTTTCAGGCCTATACAGAGGGATATGGCGCTTTGCCTCCGTACCGGACCTGATGAGAATATTGAAGGGCGTTGCGATCGGTGTTACCGCAAGCATGATAATCCTGTTTATCGCATCTCGCGCCGAAGGTATTCCCCGGTCTGTGCCCATCCTCTTCAGCATTTTGCTGCTGATGTTCATGGCCGGTCCGAGATTGCTGTACCGCTGGTTAAAAGATCATCATTTTTACATCCCGAGCGGTAAACGCGTAATGATTGTTGGTGCAGGAAATGCGGGTGAAATGCTTGTTCGTGACATCCTTAGGAACAAGACACAGTCATTTAGCCCAATCATTTTTGTCGATGACCACCCCAATCGAACGGGAAGGGATATTCACGGTATCTCTATCGCAGGTACAACCAGTCAAATTCCAGATCTTGTGAATAAATATGATATTGACCTCATCATGCTGGCATTTCCCTCCGCTAAAAAAGCGGATGTTCGTCGAGTCGTTGAAATATGTGAAACCACCTCCGTCCCTTTTAGGGCAATTCCTCACCTTCAGGACCTGATCTCCGGCCAGGTCAGCGTTAACGAATTACGCGAAGTTTCGATCGAAGACCTGCTGGGTCGCGAGGCAGTTACCCTGGACTGGTCAGGTATTACCAAAACCCTGGCAAACAAAACCATTCTGGTAACCGGTGCCGGGGGGTCAATCGGCTCAGAGCTTTGCAGGCAGATCAGCCGCCTTAATCCTGAAAAACTGGTATTGCTGGATAACAGTGAATTTAACCTGTATTCGATTGAACATGAGCTAAACAAAACATTTTCAGGTCTTCAAATCAGTCACTATCTCGGCGATGTCACCGATAAAAGTTACATCGAATCAGTTTTTCAGGAAAATCGTCCCCAGATTGTTTTCCATGCTGCTGCTTACAAGCATGTACCCATGCTGGAAAACCAGGTTCGACAGGCGATGCGAAACAACATCATCGGTACCCGCAACACGGCTGATGCCGCCAGTAAACATGGTGCAGAAATTTTTGTTCTTGTCTCTACTGATAAAGCAGTTAATCCTGCCAATGTGATGGGTGCGACCAAACGCTCTGCTGAAATCTACTGCCAGAACCTCAATGATCATTCTGATACCAGTTTTGTGACGGTTCGTTTTGGCAATGTGCTGGGCTCCGCAGGTAGCGTCATTCCTTTATTTCGCAAACAAATCAAGTCGGGAGGCCCTGTCACTGTCACTGACCCACGTATGGAAAGATATTTCATGACCATACCCGAGGCCTGCCAATTGATTATGCAGACCACTGTTCTCGGCACTGGCGGAGAAATATACGTTTTGGATATGGGTGAACCGGTAAAAATCAGCTATCTGGCAGAACAGATGATTCGCTTGTCAGGAAAAACTCCCGGGGAAGATATTGAAATTGATTTTATTGGACTGAGACCGGGTGAAAAGTTATACGAGGAACTTTTTCATGAAAAGGAACAATTAGAAGGCACGAGCCATAAAAAAGTTTTTCTCGCCCGACATCGCAAAGTGGACTGGAAGAAACTACTTAAAATTATGGACAACATTAAGGCAGCCTGTGAGCAACTTGAAGAAGAGAGTCTTAGCGACTTACTTCACCAACTGGTACCTGAACATGCTGAACAGGTTTCAAGGCAGAAAAATCACGAGAGCCAGAAAAAACATGCCGCTAACGTCATTCCTTTGAAGTCCTGATTGTCACCTGGTTAATGAACGCATGAATATTTATCTTCTCAACACCTGAAACCATCGCCAGAAATTTAATAACCCTGCCAACGCCCCGGCAAAATAAGTCAATGCAGCAGCTTTCAGGATCCGTTCGGCCGGTTTGTGCTGAGACTCTTCCAAATAACCTGTTTTAAGTAACGGCAAAGCCTTGTTAAAACTGGCATCCAGTTCAACCGGCAACGTAACAAAATGCACCAGCAGGCCTGACCCCATCACCA
>Ga0180436_10002037_pt1 | contig 19379 bp, 16 predicted proteins | sample SS_ome_2_FD_132434 | JGI IMG/M metagenome (GOLD analysis project Ga0180436, IMG submission 132434) | Hypersaline lake sediment archaeal communities from the Salton Sea, California, USA - SS_3_S_2 metaG | ecosystem: Environmental > Aquatic > Non-marine Saline and Alkaline > Hypersaline >...
GAAAAAATGCCAGGATTTGAAAAATCATCAATGCAGAGGCTTTCTGAGACCTCTAAAGATTTTGAGATATGGTGGGACTCATCACCCTTAGTATTTGCCCCATGGGCAAAAGACATGATAGATAAGGCAGACCCGGCCGATAAAGATAAACTGGAAAAAAGGCTAAAAGTGCTCTTTGATCCTGATAAGCCGGAAAACTGCCTGTTTGACGGGGTAACCACAAATCCCAAGCTTACAAATACTGCCATAGGCATATTAAAAGATGAGATGATCCCCATAGTGGATAAGATAATAGAAGGCAATAAGGCTAAAGATAACTACCTTTTAGCCTGGAAGACATATAAGGAGATAACCAAAAACGGAGCCCAGCTTTATATGCCCCTATTTGAGAAGTCAGACTATAAAAAAGGCTATGTATCTGCCCAGGTAGACCCCAGGCTGGTGACAGATGTAAAAAAGATGCTGCACCAGGCTTTAGAGTTAAAAGAGCTGGCAGATAATATCATGGTAAAATGCCCCGGCTCCCATGAAGGCATTTACCTTACCCAGATACTGACATCTTTGGGAATACCTACCAATGAGACCCTGGTATTTCACATACCCCAGGTAGTAGAGGTGGCCAAAGCTGTAAAGGCGGGGCTTGAGATAGGTAAGGCCAATGGCGTGGACTATACCAGATGGAGATCTGTCATAACCATAATGATAGGAAGGTTTGAGGAGCGTCCTGAATTTGAGGCAAGTGCTGAGGATGCAGGCATTGAGCTTACTGATGAGCTAAAAAGATGGGCAGGAGTAGCTATAGCCAAGAAAGCCCATACCATATTAAATGATCCATCCAGGGGATTTTCTTCCAAGCTCCTGCTTTGCTCAGCCAGGCCGGGTCCTGCTCCTGATGAAGTTCTCCACATAGAAAAGGTAGCCGGGGGCAATATGGTATATACCTTAAATCCTGAGATAATAGATGACTTTTTGAAGATGTGTGACAAAAAAGACATATATGCCCAGATGGACGAACCGGTACCGGCTGGAATAATGGATAAGCTTTTAAAGATACCTTATTTTGTTGAAGGCTATTCCGAGGATAGTATAGCCAGGGCCGATTTTGTGGACCATACATCCTTTAAGATGACAAGGGAGCAGTTCTCAGGCTCCATGACAGAGATAGAGGAATTTATTGCGGGGAGGAAGAAGAATAAATAGGAAGAACATCCCTCTTTAGAGAAGCAACTATTTTTATAAAGATATATCGGGCCAGGCATATGCCTGGCCCGATTAAGTTAAAATAACCTTTTAAACTTGTGGGTGATTTATGATATTATATAACCTTGTAAAAAATAGATCATTTAGATCTAAAGATTGACAAAGTATACAGGAGGATAGATAAGTGAGAGGATCCAGATCAAGAATAATACTTATTATATCATTGGCATTTATTATCATGACCCTGCTTCTGGCCATACCTTCAATGGCATTTGCCCAGGAGGAAGAAGAGGCAGAGGAAGAAGTGCAGGAACCTGAACCTGAACCAGAGACCCTGGAGTTTGATGTCTCATTTGGAGAGGTCACAAATTTTGGAGCGGAAGGAACCGTTTTTGAGTTCCAGGCAAGCGTGACATTTGACGGCGAGGAAGAAAAATTATTTGAGATCATAGAGGAATTTCCTCCGGGCTGGGATATGGAAGTAAATCCATTTACACCAGCCATAGACATACCAGCATTAAAGCTTAAGCCAAATAGTGAAGAGACATTAAAAATCAAGTGTGAGACGATCATAGACCAGGAACCGGGAGACTATGTATTCAAGATAATTCTGAAGTCTGCTGTAGAGGGAGACGAGCTTGAAGGTTCTGCTGAATTTACGGGCATTGTCAAGCCGGACGGCGACCTGGAGCTTGCTGCTTCAACTGAAAGGCTAAATGCTGAAGTAAGAGCCGGCAAAGAAAATATTTATAAAATAATAGTCAAGAATGCGGGAACCGCCCCCATAGAAGATATAAAGCTCACTTCTTCAGGAGAACCTGAAGGATGGCTGGTAGAGATCCAGGATACTATAGATATAGTAGGAGTAGGGGAAGAAGTAGAAGTCGATGCCGTGATCATACCTCCCGAGAGGACTATTTCCGGCAATTATACCATAAGGTTTAATGCCTCCAGTGAGGATGGTAATGATGATCTGGAGATCCGCACCATAGTAGAGACACCCCTTATCTGGAAAATAGTGGGAATAGCTATCATTGCCCTGGTCATAGCTGGTATTGCCATAATATTTGAGAGACTGGGAAGAAGATAGAAAACACTTTTTAAATAGATATCCCCTGCATAGAATAAATGTGGGGGATTTTTTTATCGCCCAAAAAGTCCAGACCCAGTTCCCGGACAGGCTCCTGGAAAATTATGGTTGTGTTATCAACATATATTTATTAAAATATAACTATAAATGCATAGATGCAATAAATTGCAATTTAATTATCAATGGCTTCCGGAGGGAAAATGCCGGCTCTATCAAAACAAGAAATAAAAGACCTAATAGAAAGGTCATACAAAGCCAGGGCAAATGTCCTGGAGATGATGAAAAAAGGGGAAGGCCATATAGGCGGTGCCTTTTCTGCACTGGATATTATTACAGTGCTTTATAATAAGATCCTAAGACATGATCCTAAAAGGCCCAAATGGGAAGACAGGGACAGGTTCATATTGTCTGCAGGCCATAAGGTCATGGGACTTTATGCTACCCTGGCTGACCAGGGCTATTTTGAAGAAGAGATATTGTGGACATATAATACCCTTAATACCCGGGTGCCCATGCATCCGGACGAGAAGGTACTTCCCGGGATAGAGTTTCCCACAGGGTCACTGGGTCACGGACTGGCAGTGGCAAACGGTATGGCGCTTTCGGCCCGGCTGGACAATAAGGATTTCAGGGTATTTGTCATCCTGGGTGATGGTGAATGTGCTGAAGGCTCTGTATGGGAAGCTGCCATGTCTGCCGGCCATCATGGAGTTGATAACCTTACTGCTATAGTAGACAGGAATGGATTCCAGGTAAATGGCGCTACTACCGATATTATGGATACTTCGCCCTTTGAGGATAAGTTTGCCGCCTTCGGCTGGGAAGTTACAACTATTGACGGACATGATATGGGCCAGATCTATGATGTTCTTTCAAAAGTCCCCTTAAAGAAAGGCAAACCATCGGCTGTTATTGCTGATACCACCAAATGCAAGGGACTTACATTTGGTGAGGATAAATTCGAGTTCCACCACTGGCACTGTCCTGCTGATGAGATAGATGATGCCATAGATATCATTAATGAGCAGAAGGAAGCAGAACATGAAAAAGTCAAATAAAAAAATAATATATGATGATCCCAGAAAAGTTGTAGCTTCTGCGCTGGTAGAGGCAGGAGAGGCCGATCCCGACATAGTATTTATATCATGCGATTCATCGCTGGGAGCTTCCGGAGATCCTTTCAGGCAGAAATTTCCTGCCAGGCATTTTGAGTTCGGCATAGCCGAAGCCGGCGCCATGGGCCAGGCAGCAGGGCTCTCCATTTCGGGCAAGAAACCATTTATAACAGCATATATGCCTTTTATAACCTACAGGTGCTTCGAGCAGATACGGGATGATGTAGCAAAGACAAACCTTAATGTAAATATAATGGGAAACAACTGCGGCCTGTCAGTGGGTACGCTGGGCCCCACCCATGTAGTACTGGAAGATGTAGCAGTCATGCGCGCTATTCCCAATATGACCATATTTTCTCCCGCAGATGGACCCCAGTACAATGCTGCCATCCTTAAGGCAGCCCAGATAGACGGTCCCGTATTCTTAAGGGTCCACCGGCAGAAGACCCCCAGGATATACAAAGAGGGCTGTAAGGTAGAACCTGGCAAAGCTGATGTCCTTAAAGAAGGCAGTGATGTAACCCTTATAAGCACATCTTCACTGGTATCCAATACCCTGGAGGCGGCAGAGATGCTTAAAGGTATGGGTATTGATGCAGAAGTCATAAATGCCTATAGCTTAAAGCCCATAGATAAGGACACCATACTGGGTTCAGCCTCAAAGACCAAAAAGGTAATAACCATAGAAGAGCATACCATTATGGGCGGCCTGGGAGGCATTACAGCAGAGCTTTTGGCTAAGGAATGCACTGCTACCCTGGACATGATAGGCATAGAAGACCAGTTTGCCGTAGTGGGGGACTATGGGGATCTGCTTGACTATTATGGGCTGACTGCCGAGAAGCTGGCTGATAGGGTGAAGAAGCTTACTGAAAAATAGTCATATGCCACTCAGTTTTCTTAAGAAAAGAATAATCCTGATAGGAATCGGATTATATTGAGATTTCATCAAATATGATCCCCGCAGCACCAATAATGCTCTTCTCTTTAGCCTGGGTGGTTCTTTTGATGACTATTTCCTTATTTACTTCGGGGTATACCGATTCTTTGATGCTATCTGAAATATTTTTAAAATAGACATCCTCAAGTGATGAATATTTCCCCTGTATTATTATAAGTTCCGGATCATAGGTACAAACTATTGTTTCAATTAGTGAAGTCAGATATACAGTTATCTTTCCCACAATAAACCTGGCAAATCCATCACCGGAATTATAAAGATCAAATAAATCCTCAAAAGAGATTTCCCCTGAACCGGTCAGCTTTTTTACGGGTGAACTAGAGTACGATTTATGCTTGATATTATCCTGGATAATCTGGTTGACATGCTTTAATCCTAGATAATACTCAAAATCCATTAATTTATTAAAACTGGAGCCATTTTCTATTATTTTTATATGGCCCACTTCTCCCAGCAGGCAGTTTTTGCTGCTCATCAGCTTATTATTCAGTACGACTCCAGCCCCGATACCGTCATTGGTGGTAATTATGGTAACAAAATTTTTGTAGTCTTTTGCCAAACCGAACCATTTTTCCCCAAGTACCCTGATGTGGTTTTCATTCTTTATCTCAACAGGCATATTTAGATCTTTTTGGAGGATCCCGGCTAGACTATAATCCTCCCAGCCTTTATGCCTGGTAAGTGTCTTTATATTCCCATTTTCAAAATCGATGATCCCCGGAAGTCCTAACCCTACACCCATGAATTTGGAAGGGCTGATATTTGCTTTATCAATAATATCTTTTATTAGCTTTAGGACCTGCCCTGTAACATGTTCTCTGCCCTTATCCCAGTCAATTACTATCTCGTCTCTGAAAAGTATTTCCCCATTCAAATTACAGATCCCTATAAAAGCCTTGATATCCCGGATCATGCAGCCAATGGCATAAAGGGAATCAGGGATAAATTGATATATTACAGGTTTTTTACCGCCTTCACTGGTAGAGTCGCCATAACCAGCCTCTGATACAATACCGCTTTCCTTAAGTGAGCTGATTATAAGATTTACAGTTCTTCTGGAAAGACCAGTTTTCCTGGTAAGGTCAGAATTAGTTACATATTGTTTATCTCTTAATACGCCCAGCAAAAGTTCTCTATTGATCTTCCGCATCAATTTCGGTTTTCCGATTACTGCCATTGTATATACGACCTATCTTAGATAATTTACTTAGTAATATTATAAAGTTTTATAATATATTGAAAATAGTTTGTCAAAACTCTTCCAAATTTAATATTGTAATTATATTATGTTATGTTATAATGTAGCATAAATAAAAATCCATCTCCAGTTATTTTCGAAAAAATGGCATAAATAAACATTAATAAAATTGATTTAAATCTTACTAAAATGAAAACTGAGCCAGTAATAGAAATAAATAAGATATCCAAGAGTTTTCCGGGAGTCCAGGCCCTGAAAGATGTTTCAATGAAGATCTATCCAGGAGAAGTCGTATCTATTATCGGCCAAAATGGTGCCGGTAAAAGCACGCTTATGAATGTATTGGGGGGTATTTTAAAACCCGATTCTGGGGAAATAATTATTGATGGAAATCCTGTTAATTTCAAAAGCCCCATGGATTCCACAAGAAAAGGTATCGCCTATATTCACCAGGAATTAGCCCTTTTCAATAACCTTACAGTGGCAGAGAACTTCCTTAATAATTTTGAAAGTATTAAATTCCTGGGACTTTTAAAGTATGCCAAGATCAAAAAATTGAGTAATGAGATAATCAAGGGCTTTGATCCTTCTATAAAAGCAAATATGAGGGTAGGAGATCTTTCGGTGGGTCAAAAACAGGTTGTTGAGATCAGCAGGGCAATATGCTCCAAGGCCAGGGTGATTATTTTTGATGAACCAACAGCATCACTGACTTCAAAAGAAAAAGAAAAGCTTTTTGAACTAATAGATTTCCTGAAGAAAAAGGATTATGCCATCATATATATAACCCACCTGTTTGAGGAGATATTCAGGATAAGCGACAGGGCATATGTCTTAAGAGACGGAAAATGCGTGGGAGAAGTAAATATAAAACAGACCAACCTTAAAGAGATAGTCAAGCTGATGCTCGGCAAATACCTCAAAGAGTATATAGGCAAAACAGATTCCAGCAATATTAAGGATGAAGAAGTATTGGTCTTAAAGAATGTCAATTCGGAGAATGGGATAAGGGATATCAGCTTCTCACTGAGGGCAGGAGAGAAGATAGGCATCTGGGGACTATTGGGATCTGGAAGAACTGAATTATTAAGGACCATACTGGGTTTCGATAAGATAACCAGCGGCTCAATATCTATACGGGATAATGGCAGTTTAAAATCCGGAATAAAACATTTTTCAAAATATTTTGGCTATGTCCCTGAAAACCGCAGGGAGGAGGGGCTTTTTCTTCCCCTGAGCGTGCTCCAGAATATCTCGATAGGTAATATAAAAAATCTTAGCAGCAGATTTGGTTTTATAAGAAAGAGAAAAGAAAAAGATAAGACTGACCAGGCAGTAAAAGACTTCAATATCATAATATCAGACCTCAGGCAGTCGGTAGAAAACCTAAGCGGGGGTAATCAGCAAAAGGTGATCTTATCCCGCTGGTTACTGTATACGCCGAAAGTATTTATCCTGGATGACCCTACAAAGGGACTTGATGTCGGCGCTAAAAGCGAAGTCCATAGGATTATAAATGACCTGACCGAAAAGGGCATATCAGTGATTATTGTCAGTTCAGATATCGATGAATTGCTAAATCTAAGCGATAGGATATTAGTCCTCTATGATAAGCGGATAGCACTATCGACTAAAAGGGAAAAGGCAAAAAAAGAATTATTAATGCAAGCCGCAATGGGGCATGGAGCAGGCAAATGACAGATGCAAGCTTAATAAATAATAGAAGAAGCTTAAGGATAAAAACTACAAATTTTTTATTGAATTATCTGTTCTACCTGATATTTATACTGGTCTTTATATTTTTCAGCCTATCAAATGAGCAGTTTTATTCCATCTCCAATATATCGACCATCCTGCTGCAAAGTGCTCCCTATATGTTTCTAGTATGCGGGATGTCCCTGGTAATGATAAGCGGGGACTTTGATATCTCAGTGGGATCTGTTGCATTTATATCGGTAAGCGTAGGGGCACTTGCAGTTGAAATGGGATTTGCCAATACTATTCTTGGTGTTTTACTGATGTTTATTACAGGCTCCCTTTTGGGGCTTATCAATGGGCTTCTGATAACCAGGCTCAAGATCCCAGCATTTATCGTTACCCTCGGGATACTTATCGGCGGAAGAGGTCTGGGTCTTATCCTGATTGCAGAAAAAGGATATATTTTTATTCCCGAGTCGCTTACTAATTTGAGTAAAATAAAAGCCGGCCCCATTTTTATTGAAGTAATAGCAGCAATAATATTAATGGCCATAATCCAGGTCTATCTAAGAAGGTCTTCCCTGGGAATAAAGATATTTGCTATTGGTGATAATGAGAATGCAGCCCAAAATGTGGGAGTAAATGTAAGGCAGGTCAAATTGCTTCTTTTTACACTTTCCGGCTTTTTCGCTTCCCTGGGAGGCTTTATCTATTTAACCCAGGCAGGCAATGTACATGCACAGTTTGCCAGTGGTTGGGAATTTACGGCAATATCTATGGTTGTGATCGGAGGCATCAGCCTGTATGGAGGAGCCGGAAGCCTGGTGCCTGGAGCTTTGATAGGTATCATACTGATAATCATGATAGACAATGGCTTAAATATTATTGGAGCTTCACCATATTTGTATCCGTTTATTAAAGGACTGATTATCTTTGTGGCAATTTTTGCTGACTCGCTAAAAAATCTATACAGGAAAAAACTGTAAAGATTTTTCGGGAGCAGGAATCATTTAATATAAAAAAATATTCCAGGCAAGGAGGTGCGTCCAAAAAGTATACTAGAAAAACTTTATTGGAGGTGAAAAAAAAAGAAGGCTGATTTAAGCAGGAGGTCTATGTCCTTCAAGTAGGCTTTCAGGCAAGTTTGACAAATCATGGATTTTCGGAGGGGAGGCAATATAAGAAAAACCTTTAGTGTTGATCGCTGATAATAAATCCAAAAACAGTATTGTAACAATCCATTTTTAAGAAAGGAAAGATCAAGATGAAAAAGAAATTATTATGGATCCTGATACTAGTAATGTGCATATCAGCCATTACTGTATTTTCCCTTACTGGCTGCAAGGAACCGGAAGTAGTGGTGGAGACAGTCACCGAGACTGTGACTGAGACTGTTGTAGAAACTGTAGAAGTAGAAGCCGAAGGCGAAGAAAAAGTCATAGGGCTTTCACTGGCTGGCCGATATTCATTAGCTTTTATAGCTGGTGAGGATTATATGAGAAGGACAGCTGATGAAAAAGGATTTTTTGTAGTAACCACAGTTGCAGAAAATGATGTAGTAAAACAAGCCCAGGATATTGATGACTTGATAGCCCGCGGCGTCGATTGTGTGATTGCGCTTCCTATAGACTCTAAAGCCATAGTTTCTTCTATAGAAGCTGCCCATGCAGCAGGTCTACCCATTATTACATATAACAGGATGGAAGACCCTGATGCTGCAGAAAAATCAGATGCTTTCGTAGGTCAGGATACTGTAGCCCAGGCTTATGATGCAGCTGTAGAATTATCAAAGATCCTGGAAGCTGATGGACTGGCTGCAGAAGATGTAAAAATATTACATATCCAGGGAGACTTGAGAGATGAAAATGCCCTAAACAGGATAGAAGGATTTGAGACTGCTGCAGCAGAATTCGGGTGGGAGATCGTTGCTGAAGTACCGACCGAATGGAATCCAGACATAGCCTTAAATGGTACCACAAATGCCTTACAGGCCAATAAGGATATCAATGTGATGTTTGTAGCTTCTGATTATCTGTGGCCATCAGTTAAGACAGCCATGCAGTCCCAGGATGTCCTGTATCCTAGAGGAGATGATAAGCATATCTATGTAGCCAGCCAGGATGTTTTCCCAGTCGGATACCAGGATATTATAGCTCAGCTGATAGATACCAATGCTGTTTTTGATGTAGGCCAGATGTCAGTACAGGCTATAGAGATCGCAGAAAAGCTTATGAACGGAGAAGAGCTTTCAGACAGGATATTTGCACTACAGGGTAGAGTAGCAACATTCGATAATGTTGCAGATATGGAAAACCTGTGGGGTAAGGAATATCAATAATAATATTATATCAGGGCTTGTATCACAAATATACAAGCCCTGATCCAGATTATAAACAAAAAAATCTTTAGGATCATGAGCTTTAAATTAAATGCAAAGAAGTTAAAAGATAATCTATATTCATCAATATTGATTTTAACTATCGTTATTGTGCTGGTATTATTATCAGTATTTGCCGAAGGTTTCTTCTCTGTAAATAACCTGACCAATGTATTAAGGCAAGTATCTGTACTGGGATTATTAGTATTAGGAGTAAGCCCCATAATAATCATCGGCAATATAGATCTCTCATTAGCCATAATCATGACCAATGCCGCTATTGTAGGCGTATCAATAATCCAGAGGACAGGAAGTGTTTCTTTTGGTATTTTAACTATTATTGCAATTGGGGTTTTCATCGGTGCATTTAACGGCTTTTTCATAGGGAAATTAAAAGTCGTGTCTTTTATTGTCACTTTCTCAGTGATGATGGTCGGGTCCGGTTTCGCAGCCTGGTACACCAGGGCTATAAGCATCGCAAACTTGCCGGAGTAATACCGCCTTATAGGAAATGGCCAGATAGGTTTTATCCCATATTCATTTATTATATATCTCATATTTGTATTCATAACACACCTATTACTAAATAACCATTATGTCGGAAGGATGATCTACTCTATTGGGGTCAACCCCAAAGCCAGTAAACTAACCGGTATCCCTATAGAGGTAATAGTATTATTTATCTTCATATATGCCGGCTTTCTCGCCTCTATAGCAGGAATGATACAATCAGCCAAATTGGGCTCAGCCTCAGCCGCAATGGGCAGGCAGGGCATGATACTGGATTATATAGCCGCTGCTACCGTTGGAGGAATAAGCATCAAGGGGGGTAAAGGACATGTATATAATGCTTTAATGGGCACATTCCTGATTGTGCTTCTGACTAATTCTATGAATTTATTAGGTATAAATTATTATGTGACTTTGATAATCAAGGGATTTATCCTGGTACTCATTGTCGGTCTAGAGATCAATAGAAGGAAAGTAACCAACAAACTATAAATGACTTTAATATACAACATTGACTTAGAAAATAACCCTTTTTAGGGATAAGAAATATTTCCAGAAAGACAGGAGCAGCAAATGGAAACAAAACCAAAGATCGGCTTTTTACCAGCCGCTAAAAAGAGCGAAGACACAAGCGATGTCAAATTATTTTTAGAGTATGTCAAAAAGACCTACGGCAATGATAAAGATATTGAACTTGTAGTCCCAGATGAGATCCTTTTTGATGAAGATAAGATAATAGAGGCTGCCTGGGATATGGAAAAAGACAGGGCAGACCTTATAGTATTTGTAGTGGGTTCCTGGATATATTCGTCCCATATAATATCTGCTGCCAATGAGCTAAACACTCCTTTTATCCTTTTCGGTCTCTCAGATAAGATGGGAAATGGAAACCTGGGAGCATCACTACAGATAAAATATGTCCTGGAAGAGATGGGAATAGACTTTAAGTACCTCTGCGGAAAGATAGATGATAAAGAAAGTCACGCTAAAATAAAAAAATACCTTACAGCTGCCTGGGCCAGGAATAATCTAAGAAACAGGAAAATTGGCATAATCGGCGGCAAGTGCATGATGATGTACCAGACACAGGTCAATGAATTTGACTGGAAAAAAGTATTCGGTGTCGACTTTCCCCAGTATGATACCGCCCAGCTTTTTACCGAGATGAAAAATATCGATGAAAAAGAAGCCGGAAAAATAGCTGATGATTTTATAAAAAAATTCGATAAGGTAAACTGGGAGCTTGATAACGGGGATAAGTTCGACTATGATGCAGTTGTCTTCCAGGCAAAGATGTTTTTGGCATTTAAAAGGATGAAAGAGCTCTACGGAATAGATATATTTGCCAATAAATGCATGCCCGAGATGACAAATAAGACATTCGGCTATTCCTGTGCGGCATGTCTTGCCACCTGTATGTTAAATGAAGAAGGTATCACTACAGCCTGCGAAGCAGATGTACCAGCAGGACTATCCATGTATATCTTAAGCCTTATTTCTAAAGACAAGGCATTCTTTGCAGATATTGCCAAGCTCGACAAACAAAAAAAGCTCATATCATTTTTTAACTGCGGTACTGCACCCATCTCCATGGCAGATAAGAAAAGAGGTATAAGCATGTGGCCCATACCCAGCCCCATTGCAGATGTAGCCGTTCCCTATGAATATTATACGTCAAAGATGGAAGGTGCATGCCTTAGCTTTGAGCTTGAAAATGACCGTACTGTTACTATGCTCAGGGTAGGGGGCAATAGCGATTCCTTAAGGTTCCATGTATGCCGGGCAACCACAGCTGACAGGGATGTAAGAGAAGGTGAGGTATACGGCATAAAATGGCCCGGATTTGGCATTGTCATTAAAAACGGCACCCAGAAGTTTCTGGAGAATGCCACCGGCCACCATTATTCTATTGTGTACGGCGACTGGGTGGAGGAGCTTGAGAATCTATCCAAGATCCTGGGGATTAAGTTTGTCTTTGATGAGTAGCTTAAAATAATCTAAATGATCTAGAAAATAAATATGGTAAACACAAGAAGTATCAGGAAATCAATATGCGAAATAGGAAGGATGCTTTTTCACAGGGAAAAAATGACCCCAAAGCAGATTTTTCCATACACAAAAGGTTCACCAAAGAAGAGATAGCCTCCATAAATGAGTCTAAAGATGTATGTGAACCAGGTTTTGTCTATAATGATCTATTCGGAAATAAGACTATTTACGGCATTACAGAGAAAATAAACCAGGATGATTCCAGGAATGAGCTAGTAGATAAGATAACTGAGGAGATACTCAGGAAATATAGGAATTAAGAATCCCTGGGGCAATATTTAATTAGATATTGATTTAAGCTTTCTAACTTGCTGGCCTAAGATAAGAGAATATTTCAGCATTGAAAGAAAGCCTGATGAAATAAATATCTATATTAGCAGGATAAGGTGATTGCTATGAAGCCAAAGATCGGGTTGATGACAATATCACTTCCTCCAGAACTTTCAACTGTCCCCAGAGAAGCAGTACAGGTAGCTGATGATTATGCAGCGAGAATGGAAAAAAATCTTATTGGTCTTGGAAGTGAGGTAATAAAAGCAGATGCACAAATCCAGGACGATAAGGCATCCCTGGAAAAGACCAGGTACCTGGCCGGTAAGGATGTGGATCTAATAGTCTACATGGTGGGATCATGGGTATATGTCTCTGTACTGGTAAATGCGACAAGGAAACTGGAAATACCTTTTGTCTTATGGGGAATACCTGATATGAGAACAGGCTCCCTTGTAGCTTCATGCATAAATCACGGCGGGCTGGATGAAATGGGAATAAAGCATGAATTTGTCTATGGTGAGCCTGAAAATAATGATCTATTAAAAAAAATAATCACCATAGCTAAGGCTGCAATGGTGAAAAATAATTTAGAGGGTCTGATCTATGGTTTATTCGGCGGAAGATGCATGTATATGTATACAGCTATGCCTGACCTCGTCCAGATAAAAAAAGTATTTGGTATAGAGACTATCCACCTTAATGAGTTCTGGCTGGTAGAACGGGCCAGGAAAGTTGATAAGAAAAAAGTTAAAGAATATTCTAAATGGCTTCATAAAAAATACGGGAAAATAGATGTCCCGGAAGATGTTGAAGATAGATCGATCAGGTTGTATTTTGCCCTGGAAGAACTAAGAAAGGAATATGATATAGATTTTGCCGGACTTAAATGCATGCCTGAAGTCCAGGGGGATTATTGTTCCCACTGCCTGTCAGTTTCCATGCACCTTGACCAGGGATTTGTAGCATCCTGTGAAGCAGATACCAATGCTGCAATTACTATGCAGATACTTAAGATATTATCAGGTTCTCCACCCGGATTTGGAGATGTATTCCAATTGGACAATAATAATCTGAGGCTGGTCAACTGCGGAACATTTGCAACTAAATTTTCATCATCTCCTAAAGATGTAGATTTTAAACAGCAGTATGATTTTATTGCCACTACAGGTCCAGGTACAGGAATGACTACTGCATTTGTCTGCAAACCCGGCAGGGTGACACTGGCAAGGCTTGCCAGGATAGATGGCGAATTTGTGATGCAGATCAGTTCAGGAGAAGCATATAGCCAGCCAAAAGATAAGATGAAAGAGGCAAGGGATAGATGGCCGCAGATATTCATAAGACTTGATGATGATCCTGAATTTTTCCTGCAGAACTGCAGGTCAAACCATCAGCACTGGGTTTATGGAGATCATAAGGATGAACTGATCGAATTTTGTAAATTGCTTAATATAAAAAATATAAATACATAAAATATTTAAGACCTGTTTCTAAATACCCAGTTAAAAATCTAACTTGTCTTTTACAAAAACAAAATATTTTATCTAGAGTTCTGAGAAGAAATATTGCGAAACGTTTCGCCATAGTGTACAATAACAGCGTATGAAGAAGAAAAAAAAAATAAAGGCACCATCAATAAAGGATGTAGCCGCCGAAGCCGGCGTATCCATTTCCACAGTTTCCAGCGTCATAAACCAGAATAAATTTGTAAGCGAAGAAAGGGAAGCCCGGGTACGCGAGGCCATTGATAAACTCAAATACCGTCCCAATATAATAGCCCGGGGACTGAGGACAAAGAGTACCAATGCAGTAGGAGTAATACTTCCTGATATCGCACAGCCATACTTTGCCCAGGTAATAAGGGGGATGGAAGAAAGCGCAAGGACCAGGGGCTACACCCTCATACTTGGATGTTCTTTCTATGACATAGAAGAGGAAGAGCGGCAGATAAACATACTAATGAACCAGTTTGTAGATGGCATTATCTTCTTCTGCGGCTTTGACAGCCATGACCATATAAGGCAGGTATATGATTCAGGCATACCAGTGGTTGTAACTGACCGGGAAATAGGGAATACCCTTATACCATCAGTACTTATAGACAATGCAAGCTCAATGGAAAGTGCAGTAGATTATCTTGTGGAACTGGGACACAAAGATATAGGCTACCTCACATTTTCATTCGATAACCAGACCACTGCCAGGAAAAGGTATGAAGGATATCTTTCAGGACTTAAGAAAAATAATCTCGAATATCGACCTGACCGGGTGATCATAGATGATTCCATAAGGCTGAATGAATTTGCCGGTTCCTATGATACAGTAAAAAACAAGCTAGCTGGTAAAGATCTCCCCACAGCATTTGTCACCCTGGCAGATTATCTTGCAATCGGCCTTATAAAGGGATTAAAGGAGATGGGCTATAAGATACCGGAGGACATATCTGTGATGGGCTTTAATAATGAGGTAGTAAGCCAGTTTTCCGAGCCGCCGCTTACATCGGTAAAGCAGCCCAAGAAGCTCATGGGCAAGAGGGCTATGGACCTGCTTCTGGATATGGTAGAGGGTAAGGAAGTGGAGGAGAAAAATATTATTCTTCCCACGGAAATAATAGAGAGGGAATCAGTCGGGGTCGCTAAAGTGAGGATCAAGCAGCCCGGAAAATAAAAAATCAATGAGATAAAAAATCAATTCCAAAAAAAACACTGACAAAAAAACACTGACACCAAAAAAACACTGACCTATTGACAAAGAAGATCAGATATTGTATTCTAACAGCGAAACGTTTTGCAAATCGTTTTGCTGGGGGGCAAATATTTTAAAGGGGATTTCAACAGATATCATATCTCTAATAACATCTTAATCTGTATATATTTTAATAAATGTAAATTATCCCGTTAGGGTTAATAATCCATTTTAAGGAGGTGAGGTTTAAAGTTTCTAATTGTCGATTTTAATAAACCTTTAAAGGAGGGAAAAAGAATGAGTAAAGTAAAACACATACTGTTCGCAGTGACAGTAATAGCCATGATAGCTGTATTTGCAGTACTTCCCGGATGTAAAGAGCCTGAAGTAGTTGTAGAGACAGTTGTTGAGACTGTTACCGAAACTGTTACAGAGACCGTAACAGAAACCGTAGTAGAAGAGGGAGAAGAAGGATATGCATACTATGAAGAGATGAGAGAGTATGCCATAGCTAATGAACCATATCCAGATGCACCTGCAGCAGGACATACTCTTGCATTTACAAATATCATGGGCGGGATCCCGTTCTGTGAAGATGTATGGCAGAGTGTTCAAGATCAGTGGGCCCTGGCAGGCGGAGCTCCTGATGACCTGTATTATGCCGATAACCAGTATGATGCAACCATAGGTCTTAAGAATGCAGATATCATGCTTGCAAAAGATCCTGATGTGCTAATCAATTTTCAGTTCGATTCAAAAGTCAATAGTATTATTTCTACTAAATTTGAGCAAGCTGGTATTCCGATAATCGCTGTTGATGTACCTACACCAAATGCTCCATTTATGGGTGTAAATAACTTCAAGGTTGCTTACCTTGCAGGTGAAAAAGCTATAGAATATGTTGAAGAACTGGGTGGAATTGATATGATCGACAATATCGTTCTAATGCAGATGCCTTCAGGCGGTGAAGTGGTAATGCTTCGTTCGGAAGGATTTTACCAGGCATTTGCTGATAAATATGGAGCAGATGTAATCGATCCTATTACCATCAGGGCAGATGGCGGAGCTGGTGAAGCTGAACAGGCAAGTCAGGCAATGACAGATGTGCTCTCAACTATCCCTGATGCTGAGTACGTTGTCTTAACATCTGTTAATGCACAGACCATGAGCGGTATTCTGGCAGCTGTACAGACTGCAGGAAGGTGGGATCCTGAAAAATGGATAGTAATCACACAGGGTGCAGATGTAACCGCAAATCAACAGGTTATAGATGGGCTTGTTAAAGCTACAATAGCCTACTTCCCTGAAAGATATGGTGAATATCTAATTCCTGCTTCAGTAGCATTTATGAATGGACAGCTTGTTCCTCCGTTTATGTATGTTGAAAATGAAGTCATAACTATGGATAATATGGCCGATTGGTATCCTGAACTTCTAAATTAGTTTAGAGCATAAATGGTATATATCAAATGAGCTAAAATAGTAACAATCGAGAAGGCTGATTAATACGATCTAGCCTTCTCGATTGTATATAAGGTTGGTGATATTTTGTCTGAAAAAAATAATATCGTTTTAAGAATGGAAAATATTACGAAAACATTTCCGGGTGTTGTTGCGCTTGATAATGTATCCGTAGACTTGAAGAAAGGCGAAGTCCTGGGAATACTTGGTGAAAATGGTGCAGGAAAATCTACACTTATTAAAATTCTTGCGGGTAACTATATAAAAGATTCAGGCAGTATTTATGTAGATGATGTGAAATTCGATATAAAAGGAACTGCTGAAGCTATGGCTTCCGGAATAAGGGTCATATATCAGGAATTAAATACTTTTGATAATTTGACTGTTGCTGAAAATATATTTATAGGAGAACAGATAGTTAAAGGACCTTTCAAAGTTATAGACTGGAAAGCCATGGTAGAAAAGGCCAATGAACTGCTAGATGTTTTAAATGTAAAGCTTGATACAAATGCAGTTATAGGCGACCTGTCTATTTCAGAAAAACAGATCGTAGAGATTGCAAAAGCAATATCAAGGGAAGCAAAGATCCTGGTTATGGATGAGCCTACTGCTGCCCTTTCATCAGAGGAGACCCAATCACTTTTTTCAATAATAAAGACCTTAAAATCTAAGGGTGTTGCTATAATATATATCTCTCACAGGCTCAAAGAAATATTTGAAATAACGGATAGGGTTACAGTTCTTCGTGACGGCAAGAAGGTAGGAACTTTAAAAACTAAAGATACTGATTCCAATAAACTGGTAGAGATGATGGTAGGTCGGGACATAAAGGATATGTATCCCAAAAAAGAAGTGAAAATCGGCGATTATATAATGGAGGTCAAAAACCTAAAAGCTGAGGGCATTGAGGATGTAAGTTTTAAATTAAAAAAAGGAGAAATCCTTGGAATTTTTGGTCTTTTGGGCTCAGGAAGAACTTCTCTTGTAAAAGCTTTATTTGGCGCAAATAAAATTAAAAGTGGACAGATCCTTATTAATGGCAAAGAAGCTGGAATCAAAAGCCCTTCAACTGCCAGGGATAAAAGGGTCGGTCTTGTACCATTGGACAGAAAAGCAGAAGGGCTTGCCCTTATAATGGGAGTAAAAGAAAATATAACCCTGGCAAATATAAAAGACCTGGGGGTAAACTTTCTTATCAATAGGAAAAAGGAGACAAAAAAAGCAGAAAAATGGGTAGATGAAATAGGCATAAGGACCCCATCTATTGACCAGGAAGTAAACAGCCTTTCGGGCGGAAACCAGCAAAAAGTAGTACTGGCAAAATGGCTTGAAAGCGGCTCACAGATAATAATCTTAAATGAACCTACACGCGGTATTGATGTCGGTGCAAAGATAGAGATTTATAAAATAATGGAGGATCTATGTGAGAAAGGTTCTTCAATTATTATGATAAGCTCTGAACTTCCAGAAATAATGTCTATTGCTGACAGGATAATAATAATGAATAAGGGCAGTTTTATCGGTCAGTACTTAAGAAATGAAGCTTCGGAAGAAAAATTACTCAGCAGAGCTTGTAAGTGAAGTTTAAAAGGGAGGATAATATGCCAGAGAATGGTGCAGCTGGGATAAGTAAAAAAAGACATATAAAAATAAACAATACTGCAATATTATTTATAATTCTTGCAGTGATGTTTGCCCTGGCTTCTTATTTTGGAAGGCCATTTTTCTTTTCAAGATTGAATCTTATACCCATGGTCAACAATCTCTCTTTTATCGGGATAATTGCGGCAGTCCTCACCATGGTAATGGTCTCCGGTGAGATTGATTTCTCTATTGGTGGTAATGTGGGCCTCACTGCATGCCTTACCGCAGTCCTTCTTGAAGCAGGTATGCCCGGCTGGCTCGTAGTTATAATAGCACTTTTGGCAGGTGCAGCTATGGGAGCATTCAATGGGATGCTGGTTACGGTAGTAGGTGTTAATTCTATTATTGCCACAATAGGCACCATGTTTATATGGAGGGGTATCGGTTATACGCTAACCAATGGTGAATCAAGGCTGGCAATGAATCCGGTAATAGACTTTATAGGCAGGGGATTTGTTTTTAAGGTCATACCATTTCCAATAGTACTTTTCGTAATAATATTCACTGTTACGTATGTAATAATGAATCTCTCCAAGTGGGGAAGAAAAATATACGCAATCGGGTCTAATCCTCTTGCATCTTTTCTTTCGGGGATCAATGTTAAAAAAGTAAAATTTATCGGTTTTTTATTATCAGGCATTACAGCAGCCCTTGGAGGATTGGTGCTTACCTCATTGACGGCTGTAGGCATGCCCCAGCACGGACAGGGGCTTGAACTGGTCATAATCTCCTCAATAATCCTGGGTGGGACCGCACTCGGAGGTGGCCGGGGCTCTATCCTGGGAACGCTTGCTGGAGTATTCATATTGAGTATTTTATATAATTTCCTGACAATAATGAATGTTTATTATTTCTATATACAGATAGTACAGGGTTCAGTACTGATTCTTGTTGTTGCAGCATATGAGATCAGGCAGTCAATGGCAATAAAAAGAATATGAGGAATTTATTTAAATAATCTCAAGTTTTGGAGGATAAATGGAAAAGACAGTGAAAAAATATTCACAGATCATGAACTTCTTGAGAACCCCTACACCAACCCTGATCGGAATATATATAGTGATGATAATCCTGTTCTCGCTCACCAGTGAGAATTTTTTAGCGGTACAAAACATAAA
>Ga0180436_10002038_pt1 | contig 19372 bp, 12 predicted proteins | sample SS_ome_2_FD_132434 | JGI IMG/M metagenome (GOLD analysis project Ga0180436, IMG submission 132434) | Hypersaline lake sediment archaeal communities from the Salton Sea, California, USA - SS_3_S_2 metaG | ecosystem: Environmental > Aquatic > Non-marine Saline and Alkaline > Hypersaline >...
AAGGACCTACGTCGCATCGTTTCCATCATGTTTCTACTGATGAAGTCTATGGCACTTTAAAACCCGATGATCCTCCATTTGCTGAAAGCAACCCTTATGCTCCTAACTCACCATATGCTGCCAGTAAGGCCTCATCGGATTTCCTGGTACGGGCCTATTATGAAACTTATGGGCTGGAGGTAACTACCAGTAATTGCTCTAACAACTATGGTCCATACCAGTTTCCAGAAAAACTGATTCCGCTGGTCATGCTGAATATTCTTTCGGGTAAAGCTCTGCCTATATATGGTGATGGTAAACAGATTCGTGACTGGCTCTATGTCGATGACCACGCCAGAGGCATTGACCTGGTGATCCAGAAAGGTGAACTGGGAGAATGCTACAACATTGGTGGTAACAACGAATGGACCAATATTGATATCGTAACGCTATTGTGCAATGAAATGGATAAACGAATCCAACAGGATGAAAGCCTGCAGAAACGTTTCCCTGATGCGCCAGCTTGTCAGGGCAAACAAGCTGTCTCATTGATTGAATATGTCAAAGACCGGGCAGGGCATGATCGTCGCTATGCCATCGATGCGACCAAAAGCCGCTCAGTGCTAGGCTATGAGCCAGAATACTCCTTTGAAACCGGTATTCAGAAAACTATCGACTGGTATCTGGATAATGAAAACTGGTGGCAGTCCGTTCTGGACGGTAGTTATCAGGATTGGGTTGATTATCAATACAAGCTAAGATAGTGACTTCGCTTTCAAAATTAACAATGTCTACGCGTACTCCATGGCAAATCACCAAAAGTGTTTGGTGGGCATTGTATGTAAGGGAAACATTACAACGTACCATGTCCGACCGTCTGGGCTGGTTTTGGCTTTTTTTTCAGCCAATCTTAATTATCCTGGTGATCGTAATAATTCGCTTTTATGCAATGCAAAGAGTGCGCACCATTGATGGTGCTGATTTTATACCCTGGATTATTGTTGGTTTAATTGCATTCCAAGTATTTCGAGAAACGATGTTGCGTTCGATGGGTGCAATCGATGCTAACCGCCAATTATTTTCATATCGCCAAGTTAAGCCTATCGACCCAGTATTTATCCGTTGTTTTGTCGAAGGTAACTTAAACAGCTTTATTTTCTTGTTATTTATTTTATCCAGTTTATTAATGGAGTTTTCTCTAATACCCCATAATCCAGCTGGTGCGCTGTTAGTTTGGATTTCCCTCTGGTTGATGGGAGTAGGTTGTGGCCTGATACTTTCAGTCAGTACAGTTATATTTCCTGAAACTAAAAAAATTGTTCCTGTCAGCATGATGCCGCTTTTTTTATTGTCGGGCGTGATTTTCCCTATAAATTTTGTTCCGCCTCAATTAATAGAATACCTGCTATACAATCCAGTTCTTCATGGAATTGAAATTATCCGGTCACTTTTTTTTGAAAGTTATAACCCGGTAAAAGGCGTAAGTTATATCTATTTTTATAATTGGGTTTTTGGCGTATTGGTACTGGGGTTGATACTGCAATTACGCTATGAAAAGCGTATGAAAGTCTTATGATTAAAGTCGAGCATCTTTACAAGCGATATCATATTCGAAAAGTCAGCGACTGGGTACTCAAAGATATTAACCTGACAATACCAACAAATGTCAGTGTTGGTCTAATTGGCGGAAATGGCGCTGGCAAGTCGACTTTACTCCGTTTAATCGGAGAAATGGACACCCCCGATAAGGGAAAAGTTACTCGTGACTGCAGGGTTTCCTGGCCCATTGGTTTGCGTGGCGGTTTTCAACCACATTTGTCAGGGCGGCAAAATGTGAAATTTGTTGCACGCATTCATGGTTTGGAAGCAACACTCGATGAAGTTATTGAAAATGTCCAGGATTTTGCAGAAATTGGCAACTATTTTGATGAGCCATTAAGAACATATTCAGCAGGGATGCGTGCGAGACTGGCTTTTGGGTTATCGTTAGCCTTTAATTTTGACGTGTATTTATCTGACGAGGCAACCTCGGTAGGGGATCGGCATTTTAAGCAAAAGGCTCAGAAAGCATTTAAGGACCGTATTGGAAAATCCAGTATAATCATCGTTTCACATGCCGAAGCAATTTTGAAAGAGCTATGCCAGGCAGGAATATACTTATACAAGGGTGAGGCCTACTGGTTTGATGATGTTAATAAAGCAATTGCTGCGTACCATGATGAATCATAAATTTAGTATAATCAGTTAATGTTTAGTCTAATTAAAAAATATCCACTTTGGGCCACAAGTTTTACTTCGATATTCCTCGTCAGTTTTTATTGGGGGGTTATCGCAACAGACCGTTATGTTTCCGAGGCGAATATTGTTCTGGAAAGCCCTCAGATTGCTGCTCCAACATTAAGCTTTGAATCCCTGTTTACTGGTTCCAGTAGTCGCTCTGCTGATATGTTGTTGTTAAGAGATTATCTGTTATCAGTAGACATCCTGCGCGATTTGGAAAATACGGTAGGTTTCAAAAAACATTACTCTGATACCAATATTGACTATTTTTCCAGGCTCTATGATGAAAATGCCTACATGGAGGAATTACATGAATATTTTCTTTCCAGGGTATCAGTTGAATTAGATGATTATGCCCAGGTATTGCGTATCAAGGTCAGAGCATTTTCTCCCGAAAAAGCTCAACACATTGCCAAGTTTTTGCTTTCTAAAGGTGAGCAGCAGATGAATGAGCTTGGTAAACGTCTTGCAGATGAGCAAGTTCGATTTTTGGAGCAGCAGATTTTTGTTCTAAACAAGCGCTTTGAAGATACTAGAAAAGAATTATTGGATTACCAGAATGAGCAGGGCCTTGTATCTCCCGCTGGAACAGTGGAAAGCATCAACGCAGTTGTTGCAAGCCTTGAAGCACAATTAACCGAATTGAAAGCTCAAAAAACAACATTGATAAGCTATCAGAGTGAAACTTCACCTGAAGTAGTGCGTATAACCACTGAGATAAATTCTTTAAAAGAACAAATAGACCTGGAAAGGGCACGAATGGCACAAAGCTCTGGTGGAGCGCTGAATGTGATTTCGTCTGAATATCAGACGCTTGAGTTAAAAACGCAGTTTGCCCAGGAAAGTTATTCCGCAGCTTTGGCGGCTCTGGAAAGTACGAGAATTGAAGCCGCTAGAAAATTAAAACAGATTTCGATTTTACAAAAGCCTACTTTACCAGAGTATCCTGTAGAACCTGAGCGTATGCGAAACTCGATCATGTTTGCTGTAGTGGTGATTTTTCTTACTTTAATAACACAAATGATGATTTTGATTGTTAAAGAGCATCGAGATTAAATTATTGATGAACGCGATATTTATTATCTCGTTGACAAAAATTTTCTTTGGTCTTTTTAATTTGGATAATGTTCTATAGGTATCGTTTTATTCTTCAAAGACCCCGTTAAGTTGTACAAATTAACTGTAGTAAAAAATCAAATGGCACATCCTGAACAGATTGAGTTTTGTAAAAAAGTCAAAGAATTGTATCCCAGTTATTTTAATGATGTTTTTGTACTGGATGCTGGCTCTCTTGATGTTAATGGAAACAATCAATATTTATTCGAAGACTCTCATTACCTGGGTATTGACATCGGTGAAGGAAAAAATGTCGACATAGTTCAAAAAGCTCATGAACTCAAGTTGCCTGATAATACATTCGATATTGTTATTTCTACTGAGGTGTTTGAACATGATATGTATTATCAAGAGAGCATTAAAAATCTCTACAGGATGTTAAAGCCGGGCGGGATGTTTCTTTTCACGTGTGCTACAACAGGGCGTCCTGAGCATGGAACCAGATCAAGCGAACCCGAATCTGCGCCGTTACTTCAAAACGTTGAAGAGTGGGAAGACTACTATAAAAATCTCGATGAAAATGACATAAAGCTTATCTTTGAATCTGAAATTGAAAAATATTTTTACAAGTACCAATTCAGTGTGAATATTAAAAGCCATGATCTTTACTTTTGGGGGATTAAAGATGGTGTTTTTTTCAAGCGCAATGACAGATCACACAACCTGTCAGTTACAGATTCAAATGCTATTGAGAAAGAAGTTGAGCTACTAAAGACTGTTGCCGACATCGCTATGTTTGATGAGGCGTATTATTTTGACAAATATCATGATGCTCATAATTTCAAGGATGGATTAAAAGCGCACTACTATCAGCATGGCAAAGTAGAAAAGAGATTTCCTAATCAATATTGTGAGTATTACAATGTCGATACCTCAGAATTAATTTCATTAGATGAAAAAAACTTTGTGTTGAATAATGATTTGGAAAATCTACAGAAAGATATAACAGAAACAAGAGAAAAAAACGCCTATCTCGACACTGAAATACAGTCCAATAACAAAAAATTGAAGAAATATGAAAGCGATATTGAGAGTCTTAACAGTCAGGTCAATTCTGTTGTCGGTGACCTTAAGCTTGCAAAAGATCTCAACACTGAGCTGAAAGGTTTGTTAGAAATTAGCAAGCATGATGTAACTGAAGCAAGGAGACTAATTGCTGATTTAGAGACCGAATTACATACCAAAGATGAAATATTGACACAAAAGGAAAGCGATATTGAGGAACTCAATAGCCAGATAGATGCAGTGGTAGCTGATTTTGCTGCTGTAAAAGAAGACAAGGCTGTTCTAAGTGATTCTTTAGAAAGTACCCGGCATGATTTAACAGAAGCAAGAAAACAAACCGCGGATCTCGAGACTGAAATACATTCCAAAAATGAAATATTAAATCAACATAAAAGTGATATTGGTGAGCTTAATAAAAAGATAGGTTCTGTTGTTGCAGAGCTTGCCATTGTAAAAGAGGATAAAGCTGAACTTGAAATTTCTCTAGAAAATACCCAGCACGGTTTATCTGAATCACGTGAGCATAACGCGGGCCTCGAAACAGATATAGCTTCTAAACACCAGTACATCGAACACCTTGAAGGGGAACTTCAAAAGCTTGAGAAAAATTTACTTGATAAAACTATAGAAATCGATGGGCTTTCTACATTGGTTAGTGAAATTGTGGGTGATCTGGCGACTATCAAGGAATCAAAATGCTGGATTTACACTAAACCGATTAGAAAATTGCAAAGTTTTATTGTAGGAAAGGAATAATGTTTAGGCGTAAAAAAAAATTAAAATATTACTTAAGCATCGTAGAAAAAAGTAATTTATTCGACAACATATTTTATCTAAAAACATACAGTGATGCTCGCCAGGCTGATATGACTCCAATTGAGCATTTTGTTACTTTTGGACTAAAAGAAGACCGCAAGCCAAATGCAGATTTCGATCCTACTTGGTATCGAGAGTTTTATCAGGATATAAAAGCAGATGGAGGGTATCCTTTTATCCATTACTGCTTGTATGGAAAAAATGAAAACAGGTTAACTAACATAACCCAGGCAGATAGTTTGTCGATTGAGAATATTGAGCCTGAACAAAATACCGGTCAAAAACAGGAAATCAAAATATCTCGAAACCTTTCATTGGACGACCATGAGAAATATATCTATTCGGAGTTAGAAAAACTAAACATCAATTTTGATTATTATTTTGAAGACAATCGTCATGCCACGTCCTGCGAAGATCCGCTTGAAGACTATATTAAAAACTGGCACCTAGCCAAACCCGTTATACGCCATACATTCGATACCAGTTTGTATTTGGATTTCTATCCAGATATCAAAAATAACAACGTGAATCCTCTTTTCCACTTTATGATGCACGGCATTAATGAAGGAAGAATTGGATATATCGATTTAGATCGATATATAAAGATAGGTTTAAGGGATCACGATCCAAATAAAGAAAATATCATTTTTGTCAGTCACGAGTCTTCGGCTACAGGAGCACCATTGCTTGGATATAACATCATTGATGAACTGTCTGAATACAATGTAATCCATATTGTGATGAGAAAGGAAAAGCTCCATGAAATGTTTTCAAGCAATGTTTTTCTTTTAATAGAAGATATCCTCCAAAACCCTTATCTATTAACTAAATATTTAGTAAAGAAATTATTGGATGAATACGAAATCAAATGTGCTCTGTGTAACTCTATAGTAACTTCACAGGTTTCAGATGCTTTAAGGGAGATCTCGATACCGTCTCTTGTCTTAGTTCATGAATTTGCTGATTACACCAGACCGTTGGGTCGAATGTCCAAAACAGTCTTTAATGCAGAAAAACTCATAGTACCAGCCAATATTATCAAGCAATCCATATTAAGTGAGCTTAAAGAAGAGTTTGCTATTGTTAACGAGCCATTGAATGTTGAAATTATGCCTCAAGGCAAACTTCCAGTATTAAGTGATGACCATGGAAACGATGAATCAGTGAGTGAACTCTTGGATAAGGTGGGTGTAACTGATAAAGATCATACAAAAATTATCGTAGCATCAGGTTATGTTCAAATCCGCAAAGGTACTGATTTATTTATTCAGTTGGCAAAGAAAGTGAAAGATAAAATTAATGCGCCAGCGAAATTTGTCTGGGTAGGAGGAGGATATGACCCGATTAATGATACTGAATATTCAACATGGTTGAAGAGAGAGTTGGATATATCTCATCTGGATGATGATTTTATTTTTCTCGATCACCAAAAAAACCTTGATAATATTTTTTCTATTGCAGATTTATTTTGTTTAACATCGCGCCTGGATCCCTTTCCAAACGTGGTTATCGATGCTTTAAGTCATGACCTACCAGTAGCCTGCTTCGACAATGCCACAGGGTCTTCCGAGTTTTTAGAGCAAACTCAAGCTGTATATATCACGGCGCCATATTTGGATGTTGATATTTTATCAGAACGTATCGTCAAGTATTTTTCGGATGATAAAATTAGCAAGGGTTTGAATAAACAAATAGTGAATGATTTTCTGGATTTCAAAGCCTATGTTAATCATCTGAAAATTAAGATGAAGGATGTTATCGATATCCATCACGATAACATCAGAGATTATCATCTCATTACAGAACACAAAGCCTTCGATCCGTTTTATTATGGTTCGGAAGGAGATGCTACTCTTGCCTGTCTGGAGTATATAAACAGAAGTAGAAATAATATATCTGCATTTAATCCTAAACCTGGGTTTAATGAGCTTCTTTGGCGGACGCAAAACGATATTTCATCAAATGAAATTCCGCTTGTCCAAGCATTAAAGCAAAATACATATTTTACACATGATTGTAGAATTCTAACTTCCAATACTAATAAAAAAGTCAATTTTATCTATGCTGTCCATTTGCATTTATATTATGTCGACCTGGCCGATGAGTTTGTCGAATATTTCAAAAACCTTTCAGGTGCATATGATTTGTATATCACAATAGTCAATGAGGATGCGTATTCTGATACTGTCAAGAAATTTTCCTTATGCGGGGCTAGAGAAGTATTTGTAAAAACAGTCGAAAATATCGGACGTGATGTAGGGCCGATGTTATTTGAGCTTCGTGACATGTTGTTATCAGAAAATTATGAAGTGATTGGTCATTTTCATAGTAAAAAATCTGTAAGCACAGATAACGATATGGGTGACAGGTGGAGAAGATACATTCTTGATATTATGATTGGTTATCACAAAGATTCTCGGGAAGTACTTGGCCTGTTCGATGAATCATCTGTAGGATTGGTATTTCCCGAAGATATGCATGCTATGAATATCGGTGAAAATGTAGAATTTATCGCATCATTATGTGAAATGATGGATATTGACCCAGTCTCTGAAATACCAATTTTTCCACTGGGTAATATGTTTTGGGCAAGAACAAACGCTATAAAAGATCTTTTTATGCTAGATAAAGAACAGATTCTTCAAGATGAACCATTGCCGTATGATGGTAGCTATATGCATGCCCTGGAACGTATTATTCCATCTGTCGTTACGAAAAATGGCTTTACATATACCACGGTATATAAAAAGGGTATGCGGTGGTAGCTATGATTGTTGGTAATGGCCAACTGGCAAAAATATTCAGTTCATATAATAGTAAAGATGTTTGTATTTTTGCTAGTGGTGTCTCTAATTCAAGATGTAAGGATAATAAGGAGTTTTGGCGAGAAGCCGACCTTTTAATGGAGACCATTAAACAAAACCCAGAAAAGATAATGATATATTTTAGTAGTTGCGCTCTGTCGGCTCCTGAATATGATCTAAATGAATATTATTTACATAAGCTTAATATGGAGAACTTGATTAAAAATAATGTAAAAAAATACTTTATTTTTCGAGTTCCTCAGCTTTTCGGAGAGCTAAAAGAGCACACCACAATCATAAATTATTTATATTTCTCCATATTACATAAAAAGAAAATTACGCTTTATGACGATGCTTATAGATATGTTCTAGACATTCGAGATTTGAAAAAAATTGTAAAAGCAATTTTGAGTAATGCTTCGCCAAACATAACTATTGATCTCGCTAATCCTTACAGATATAGCATTAAAGAAATCGTTTCAATTTGTGAAAAAATATTAAATCAATCTGCCAATGCTGAAGTTATACAGCATGTTGATAAGTACTTGTTGAATCTTGATGAAATGGACAAGTTTTTAGATGAACATCAAGTAAAGCTAGGTTTTTCAGAAAAATACCTTGAAGAAAAATTAAGCGATTATCATGAAAGATTAAGTCAACAGCTTTCAGAAAATAAAGATAAAGGCAAAGATATTGTACTAACTGATTAATTACCAGGTCGCTACTTACAGGATTCAGGGATTTGTCTTTAATCAGTGTTTTCATGGTGTTGATGGCCCAAAATAATTACTTGATTTAAAAGTTCACGATCACGTGTCAACGGTAGTTGTGACCAGTCAAGATATATTCCCAAAACAACTGACACAATAACGTATATTAAATACAGTCATTATACCTCTTTGGGCTGGTAGGAATATAATTTATGCTAAAAATGCATCTTGAAGTCGTATAAAATAACAATTAGAAGTACGACTAAGTAAAGGAAAATTATGAAAATAATCGTTCATATAGGAGCTGGAAAAACCGGCACATCATCGATCCAACAAACTTTGAAAAGCAATCAAAAAGTTTTGGAAGCGCAAGGATTTCTTTATTTAGGGCTAATTTTAGATCAAGCACCGGTAATTAAATATCATTGGCAGAAGCATCCTTCAGGAAACTTTAATCGAGTTGATAAAGAGCGGTTATATGAAGAGGTGTTGGACATTTTAAAACTAACAATCCAGAAATCTCAACAAGCCGGAATACATACTCTAATATGGAGTAATGAATCATTTTTTGGCTTGAATGAAAAGTTAATACCAATTTTATCCGAGCTCAGAAAAGAACACGATCTGGAAATTGTTGTATATGTTAGAAAACATGAATCTTGGATAAGGTCAGCCTATGTGCAATGGGGTATTAAACATAAAACTTATCCTGGACCGATTAAAAAATTTAAAGAATGGTACCAACCTGGAAAAGTGAATTTCTATAATACGCTCAAACCATATATCGATGTGTTTGGGGATAAGGTTGTCGTCAAAAATATGGCAGGGCACAGTGATCTTGTAACCAGTTTTCTTGATCAATGTGGTATTGCAACCGAGTCTATTATTATCGAAAGATCTAATGAATCCCCGAGTAACGAGGAACTTCTACTTCGTAGTCTTTATAATAATCACTTTAAAGCCGATGTACTTCCAACTCTGTTTGACAGGAGGATTTTAAGACAAATAAATAAAAATTTATATGAAGAAAATATCGACCCAACAGCATTTCTGCAGAGCTTAATGCCAACTGAAGAAGATATTAAGGAAGTTAATGAACAAGTAGAAGATGACAGGCACAAAATCAATCAACTCTTATTGGCATCTTCCGAAAAAGAAATTGGATCTGATATAGATTCTAAAATCGATTTAAAAGTTGATAGCGATAAACTTCTCATGCTCCTGGCAAAATTGGTAATCCGGCAGTCGATTGAAATTCAACATCTCCAAAAAAATCTAGAAAAATTGAAAGATGATGAATAAAATCAATGTATCAATTCATGGTACATCTAATTCTGTTCGTTATGGATGGAAAAATGCGCTTACAGATAATCCAAAATTAAATGTCATAAATTACTCTATTGGTGCCTGTTGTTCGGGGAGTGCGCTATGTTCTTCATTGCATTATGAAAGCTACAAAAATGATATCAATATTTTAGAGTTATCAATCAATGATAATAATTGGGTGCTGAGAAAGGAAATAACGGAAGAGCATATAAAAAAATATATCGACGCTCTGTTCGATCTAATGGTCTCGAATGACTCCAAGGTGATCTTGTTGATTCTGCCGGACAAAAGGTTTGTAAATAATTTCGGCGAAGAAAGTATCATTGCAAAATATTACGAAGAGAAAGCGGCAAGTTTTAATATTCCTATGGTCAATGGATATGAATATGTTGAAAAATTATTCAATGACATTGATATAGATAGACTTTTTTTCGATAGATTGCATCTCTTTGATGATATCGCATTCAATCTTGGAAGATTGATTAATGATTTGGTTGAATATCTTTATCTGCAGGATGAAGACAGAGTTACAATCCATACCGAAAATAATGGTATTTTCCGTTACATGCCTGCTACGGATTTGGCAAAGAATAAAAAAGATTTAAAACAACATGGTACACGACTCCGTACGGAAGTGGCGATAACCCTTGATAGGGCTGACGAGATTAAAGTTCAATCGCCAGAGAAATTATGTGGCCTGTTCATTGATGCAAATAATTCCAAAGCAATTATGCAAATATGTGGCGAAGAAAATATTACAGTTAATACTTACCGCAGTGAAACCAAAACCAACAAGACGCAGTTTTATTATCTTCCAATAAAGAACACCTTGAACGGCACAGGGGAGTTTAATTTTAAAGTTGTTGATACAAATACCCCCATCAATCAAAAATCATTAACTGACCGAAAAATAGAAACTGATGATAATTCTGTTGTTATATTTGGGATGTTGTTTTTGCATGAGCAAATCACGAAGAAAAAATATAGAATTCCTAATGACGAATCTTATTCAAATTGTAATGATTTTATTCAAACCAAGCTCAATCGAACATGCAATGAGATTAAAGAAATAAATAGCTCTATTCGTAAAAATATCTATATCCATATAGGTATGCACAAAACGGGTAGTTCCTCAATTCAACAAAGTTTATTTTCCAATTTAATGGATGATGACTTCTTTTATATTCCATTAAATGGCGCCAATCATAGTGGTGCCGTGCAGTTTCTTTTCAGGGATAATGCAAGTGAAATTCTAACGGCTCAAATCAACAAAATAAGTCACAAAGAAGCTGAAAAAAAAAGAGAAAGAATTAAAGAGAAACTTTTACAAGATATTCAAGGTGCCAAGCAGAAAAACTTAATTGTTTCGGGTGAGGGAATCATACATCTTGATCTGAATGAACTTACAAACTTGAAGAGATTTTTTGAAAGTCATTTATTCCGAATACATATCATAGGCTACGTCAGGCCTCCAGCGAGTTACATGGTTTCAGCTTTTCAGCAAAGATTGAAAATGAACTTTGTTCATTCAGACCTTGAAAGCATATCACCAAGTTACGAGTGGAGATTAAATAAATTTGATGAGGTGTTTGGAAAGCAAAATGTCACTTTATGGAAATATGATCCGAAGGCTTTTCCAGGTGGCGATGTCGTACTGGATTTTTGTCATAAGTTAGGAATTTCTTTCAATCCAAGAAAAGTTATTCGTGTGAATGAGTCGCTTTCCCAAGAGGCCATTGCCTTATTGTATATATATCGAAAATTTGGCCCTGAGTACGGAATGGGGCGTTCTGCATTAGCTGAAAATGATTTTGTCATTGAAAAATTACGTGCTATTGGCAATACGAAATTGATGTTTTCACCCAAAATATTAACGTCGAGATTAGAAAAAAATGAGTCAGACATCAGATGGATGGAAAAAAGACTCGGCGTCTCTTTAGAAGAAAAATTTAATGAAAATGGTGGAATAGCAAACGAAAATCAATTGCTTCAGATTGCATTAGATAATGTTAAAGCCGTAAAAGGAATAGTAGATCCGCACTATCTACCAAAAGACATACCAGGAGAAACGCCTGAAGAAGTAGCTCTCATCGTACACTGTTTAAGAAAGGAAGCGGCAGCAAAATTAAAAAATAATCTATCTACCGAAAAGGGTAATATGAGGACTTTACCAGTTTCCAATATTGTTGAGAAACTTAAAGTTAATCATCCTTCAATTGATGATAAAGATATTCGAAAATTAGTGCGCTCTTTAATATTAAGATTGAAAGAGGAGATCGTTAGTAACGATGGTAAAGTCGTCAATATACCACTACTCGGAACTTTTCGAAAAAAGGAAATTGCAAAAAGTGGAGAGAAAATCATCAGGTTTATTTTTATCCCTCATTCTGATGATTAGAAATATTACAAAACAATCAAATCTCATTTCACACAATTATGTCATGATATTTTGGCTAAAAACTCTTTATCGATAATTTATCAGTTGATAGGCCGAACAGTAAGAGTTCAATCATTATGAGTAAGCTATATGTTCATGTAGGAATGCATAAAACAGGATCTTCATCTATACAGAAGTCTCTTGATAAGTCTCTGCAAGACAACAAGTTTGCGTATCTACACTTTAAAAAATCAAATCACAGTGGTTATATTCATCGGTTTTTTTCTAATGTGCCTGTCATAACTAAAGAAGATGTTCTGCGCAACAAAAAAGTAGATTCATCCCTCGTTTCCCAATTAAGCAATAATAATATCGATTCTTTTATTACTTCTGGTGAAGGCATAATCAGACTTGATGAAACCGAGTTAAATTCTTTAAAAAATTATTTTCTAGAGCATGCCGATGCGATAAATATAATTGCATATGTTCGATCTCCAAAAAGTTATATCGAAAGTGCTTTTCAACAGATACTGAAAGCAGAATTTATCAATTTTGACCTAAATAAAGCTTATCCAAATTACCGTGATCGCTTTGAGAAATTTGATACAGTTTTTGGTTGTCAAAACGTCATCTTATGGAAATTCGAACCAAAAAGCTTTCCCGCTAATGATGTTGTTCTAGATTTTTGCGAAAAGCTCGAAATTCCTTTTGATCCTGCAAAAGTTATCAGAGTAAATGAATCACTATCAACTGAAGCAGTTGCTTTATTATATTTCTATAGAAAATATGGCCCTAAACAAGATGGGTTGATAGATAGAAAAGTTAATAAGAGATTAATTGAGCGAATAGCTAAAATCGGCAATTCAAAATTCAAATTTTCTCCTGTTCTAATTGAACCATTACTGAATAAAAATAGATTTGACATAGAGTGGATGGAGAATAGACTAGGAGCATCATTGCGCGAAGATATGAAAGAGGGCAAATTAGATATCAGCAGCGAAGAACAATTGTCAAAGATAGCAGTTGATAATGTAAAATATTTAAAAGAAATCATCGATCCAGAGTTCTTTCCTGAAGGTGTTTTAGGTAACACTGCAGAAGAAGTCGCGGTAATAATGGATAGTTTGCGAAAACAAGAGCTATCGAAATATATCAGTAATAAATCAATAATCGAGGGTAATGTAATGGCTGTTACAATGAATCAAATAGTTGAAAAGTTAAAAACTGAATCGCCTAAAATAGACGAGAAAGAACTCAGAAAATTGGTTCGTTCAACCTTAAATCACTTAAAAGAAGAGATCACTGATAGTGATGCACAAGTTGTAAATATTGCATCTCTTGGAAAGTTTCGTAAAAAAGAAGTGGAAAAAGATGATCAGAAATCTATCAGGTTTATTTTTATTCCTAATTCTAGTGATAAAAAATCAGATAAGAGCTGAAATGCTCTTTATTTAGTCCCTGCCCGAGAGTAGGCGTATTTTTCATCTTTTACATAGAGTGAAAACCAGGGGCAAGTAGAATATCGAAGAGAATTATCGATCTCTGTCAATTTAAGTTCGGCCAAGCGACCTAACGTTTAACCTCTTTATTATCTTGTCATGAAAGTTAATATTGTATTTCTTCTTATTTTTTTTCTGCCCATCTCATCTTGCGCTGATTTACCAAACCAAAATGTTTGGGATATCAAAAAGCGGTATGGGGAAATTAATGGTGATAGTTTTCAGCGTGCCATCAACCACGCCATAGAGTATCGAAATCAGTTTCCTAACCAGTCGATCGTTCTATCTATACCTCAAGGACAATACTTTCTTGATAAGCAAATAAAGATAGCCGGTATGGAAGAAGCCGGTGAAGGGTGGATAATCATAAAAGGACAAGGTATTGGAAAAACCATACTTTTAGATACAGAATATGAAACTGATGGCTTAGTCACTTTCAGGGCTCATAAACCTCATAGACTGAAGTTTACCGGTTTTTCACTTTACGGCGAGCGCATTACCTCTTCCCAGGGAACCATTGTCGAGATAGATACAAAATACGTCGATATTAAAATTGATAAAGGTTTCCCTGAGCCGTCAGATTTGTACCAGACTGAAACAACAGCTGCCAACAAAATACGTTTGATTGATGACGATGATGCTGCAAATCCACGCTTTGTAGAAGACGAGAACAACGATCATTACTCTAATCGAGTAACCTGGTTTGGACCGGATCGTGGAAGTCCTCCTTATCGATTATCCAAAGGCATATGGCGTTTTTTTCCCATAAAAGCAACACCTTTCAAGGTTGGAGATCGAATAGCAATTAGCTCAAAATCAAAGCAAACACAATGGGGTAGGTTTAGCGGGGGTGGAAGCGACCTGGTGTTTGAAAGTATTCAGTTAAAAAGGCTTGGCCGAATTAAGTTTTTACAAAAGATAGATGAGTCATGGAATAATATAAAATTTACCAATGTATCAATCATCAAGTTTGAAGTTGATGGAATGACTTCGTTTTATTCAACAGATGCTGGACCACAATTAGGTTCTGCGGGTAAGGCTGGTAATATTTATAACCTGATTGTGAATAATTGTAGTTTTGAAAATACTGTTGACGATGGCATTGCATTTCAAAATGTACAATCAGGGATGATATCAAATAACATTTGGAGAAACACCGGTGGAGTTCTTGTCGCTGATAATTCCGGCGATAATTTAAAATTTCAAAATAACCAATTTTATCATTCTCCAGTGGAAGACCAGCGACCTGGAAATGGTGATTTCAAGGGTGTTTATAATAATTCACATCGAATTGATGGAACCAAAGTGCATTTGAACTGGAATGAAGCCTCAAGAGCTCAAACATACAAAATATATTTTGGTGATAAAGAGTCAAGACCATTGATCGATGTACAACATGAAACGAGTAAAACCGTTGAGGGTTTAGAGCATGGAAAGGAGTATTTTTGGAAGGTCGATGCTTACAACGAAAAATATGGTACAAATATTGGTGACTGGCACAGTTTTAAAGTAAACAAAAATTGACTAACCAGTCTGGTACTACCCCGTGATCAATGCTCATGGGTTCATTGCTTTTTAGGCTTTAATAAATAAGTTAGAATTAGTCGTATTAAGTAAGTTGAAATATCCATACGTGAACTTTTAATTCACGCTTTTTAAATGAATATCGCAAATTCTCCTGATAACCCTTTCTTGTTTGTTCATGTGCCAAAAACAGCGGGTTCAAGTTTCCGCGTGGCTTTGGAAAACTATTTTGGTTCTGATGCTGTATATTACGACTATGGTCAAGACTCAGCAGTCACCCATCCGAAAATCGTTGAATATACCTATCAAAAACATGATCGCTACCTTATAAAAAAAGATCTTTTCAATACGATTAAATTGTTATCGGGGCATTTTCCCTATCATAAATACGGACCATTATTTCGGCCAAGAGACATAATTACTTTTATCAGAAAACCTGATCAGCAGATAAAATCGCACTTTGAACATTATGTTAGACATCATAATTATAAAAAAGACTTTATCTCGTTTATAAAAGAAAAGCGTTTCATTAATCTTCAGTCCAGGAACCTAAGGGGGATTCCATTGGAAGCCTATGGATTTATTGGCATAACTGAATTCTACAATGACTCTGTAGACCTTTTTAACCAGTATTATAATTTGAACATTGAGAATTTGTCCTTGAATAGAAACGAAGACAGGACTTCCTTGTTTTATGACATCAAAGAAAATGAATTAGAACTAATTCATAAACTGAATGAAGATGATTTTCGTCTCTATGAACGCGCACTAAAACAGTTTAATCAACATAAAGATTGCATAAAGAATGAAAAATCATTTTTAAGGTTCGGGCTGTCAAAATTACCTCCCAGGCAGGCTAAACTCAGAATTAGTGGATGGCTGACATGTTATGAGTCAGATCAGGCGCAGAAAATAACCATTTCAGTCAACGGAAAAAAACAAAAATCTGTTAACTGCAGTACCTATGTAAGCCTTGGTCAGGAACGGAATTTAAATCGAAACGGCTTTATTGGATTTACTTTTGAATACCCTAAAAATATCGCAGATGATGATATTGTTGAGATTTTCTCGGAAAGCAACAACGACCTGCTATATTCGAATGCTGTTTCAGATGTCTACAAAGATTTTCAAAATTAACCTAGTCTCTGAAACCATCTTCTGATTTTAAAGCTTCTTCCATAACTTTTATCGCGTTCTATAACGGCTTTATTTAATTATAATCAATGGCTTAGCTGTTGTTCAGGTTTGGTCGTTTGAGCACAATATGAACCAAAATCCTCGGACTATCGGAGAAAATCAGTTGCTTTGACGAAAAAATAACTGATTTTTATTAAATATTCCCGGATGGGGTCCGAAATGGTGGCATAAGATTTTATTTTTGGATGTGACAGAGGTCTCACTTCCGGGCTTTTCTGAAGACAATTATCTTGATTTTTTTACCTATTTAACTTACTTTTTAATATAATTAAGCATTATAGAAATATCCTATGTCCTAACAGGAGAAGGTCATGAAAAAGTTTGTTTACATTCTGGCTATGCTGGCATTGCTACAGGTTTCAGCAATTCAAGCAGCTGAATGGTCTAATTTTGACACCATCGGTAAATTGAGTGTACGTCCTTCTGGTGAAATTTGGATTTATCCAGGTACTTCTGAAGACTGGGCGTTGCCCACAGAAGGCTGTACTCGAAACATATACGCGGTTTTACCAACGACAGTTGGCGGATTCAACCAAATGTATGCCTTGGTTGTCGCATCTAAATTTGAACAGTCGACTTTAAGACTCTTGGCTAATGGCTGTGTAACTATTAACGGCAATACCTATCCGTTGGTCAGGCAAGTTGAAACTCAATAAGTCATATCAGGCTGTCATTTTCTTAACGGCCGGGCTAGGTTATCTTGATGGAACTCTTGATAACCCGGTTGACAAACTTATCTATTCAAATAATCGATAGTGTACAAATTGTTTTCTATATCATCAAGCCTGTATCTGATGCTAGTATAGAAGAGTGACTAGTTTATTTTGTAAAGTATATCGGTCTATTATAGATCGATTTTTTTTGCAAGGTTTCCCGATTTAAGCTAACGATACAACTTTTTATTGTTTGATAGAGAAGTTTTCATGATCCAAAGTCAGGTTTATATTGTAGGCTGGGTCTTTATGAAGTAGTTCTTTCCATTTGTTTTTCATAAATTTTACTTCTTGATTAAAACGCATAATTTTATCTTTATTATTATCCTTGCCTCGCGTTTTTGATTCATGGTGATAAAGTTCAGCCCAGGGTGTATAGAGATTCCTGTATCCAGCCTCTAGAACTTTCAGACAAAAATCCACATCATTAAAGGCGACTTTCAGATTAATTTCATCTAAACCTTCGACTTCCATATAAATATTTTTTCTTACAATCAAACATGCGCCAGTCACAGCACTGATGTTCTGAGTTAAGTGAAGTCGACTGAAATATCCAGGGTGATCTTTCGAAAAGTATTTATGAGAATGTCCAGCTACGCCGCCAATACCCAAAATTACTCCTGCGTGTTGGATAGTGTTATCAGGATAGAAAAGTTTGGCTCCTACACAACCAATCTCTGGCCGTATGGCAAGTGAGACCATCTCGATTAACCATTCTGGATTAATGACTTCAACATCATTATTAATTAAACCAACTATTTCTCCGTAGCTCTGTTTGACGCCAAAGTTATTGATCGCTGAATAATTAAATGGTTGATTCCATTCCAAAATACGAATGTTCTTGTAGTCCCTATCCAGTTCATTAAGTAATTGAAGCGTTTTTTGGCATGTAGTCTGATTATTTATAATGAGTATTTCATAGTTCGAATACAGAGTTTTATCCAGAATTGATGAAATACATTTTTTGAGTATTTCGTAGCCATCACGTGTCGGGATGAGTAAAGACACGAGTGGGGCGATATCGGGTACAGGCCATTTACAACGATAGGTATTCGGATAAAGTCCTTGACTAATTTTTACCTGGTTTTGGGTTGCACAGAAATAGTCTTGTAAGGCTTTAATGCCTTTTTCAGTTGTATAATTTTTAGCTTCAGCAACACTTGCCGTGGACTCGGGTGTTGAACGCCAGTGATAGAGAATCCAGGGTAAGTGAATAATCTGCCTTTCATTAAGAGCATGTGTAAATCGTAGCAACAGGTCATGGTCCTGGCTGCCTTCATATCCTATCCTGAATCCACCTATTCTTTTTAAGTGTTCGGTCTCTAATACAACTGGGTGTCCAATATAATTTTGGCTGTAGAGTAGATCAGGATTCCAGTCAGGTTTGAAATGTGGCATATAGCGATAATCAGCTTCATCGATTTTGTCTTCATCTGCATAAATCAGTAAAGCTTCAGGGTTTCGCTTAATGGCATGTGCAAATAACTTGAGCGCCTGCGGTGAAAGAGCGTCATCGTGATCCAGTAACAGGCAATATTTTCCTGTGGCTATTTCCAGGGCATCGTTAGATGTCTCAGAGATATGGCCGTTCTGTGTTCTTTGCGAGACTATGATTCTATTATCTTCACTTGCGATTTTTTCCAGGTATTCAATATGCGTTCTATGGGTTGAAGCATCGTCTACTATGCAGAGTTGCCAGTTGTCGTAGGTTTGATTTTTTACTGATTCAATGCAGTGTCTCAAATGCCTGTATGAACTGTTATAAGTAGGTAAAAGGATTGAGATCAGCGGCTCATTAGCCAGTTTTTCTGGCAAGGCAGAGCAAAATTTGAATAGGTTGGGTTTTTCAATGTGTTCTATCCAATCTTGGTAATCTTTTTCGGTATTTTTTTGGAGGAAAGTCTTAATGTAGAACTGATGTAGAATATCAACAAAATTTTTCTTTTTATCGACAGCATCCTTTCTAATTATTTTAAGAGTTTGAATGTATGATTTGTTTTCGAACTTAGAATGTAAATTCGAAGTG